>TARA_R110002050_G_scaffold76646_1_pt1 | contig 132845 bp, 119 predicted proteins | sample TARA_R110002050 | Tara Oceans TARA_R110002050 (sample SAMEA4396988) | marine metagenome | biome: Polar Biome; feature: [DCM] deep chlorophyll maximum layer (ENVO:01000326); material: water (ENVO:00002006), including particulate matter (ENVO:01000060) such as... | depth 25 m
GTAAAATATTTCCCCATCAGATCAGGATTGATTCCAGCTTCATTCTTTATTTTCTTAGTTTTGCTACTCAAATAGAAATTCACGCATGCACATTCAGAATTTATCGCTGGTTAATTTTAAGAATTTCGAGGAAGCGGGTTTAAGCTTTTCGTCCAACCTGAACTGTTTTATCGGCAACAATGGAGCCGGAAAAACCAATTTGATGGATGCCATTTATTACCTGTCGTTCTGCAAAAGTTTTTCCAATTCGGTTGACGGATTGAATATCAGGCATGACAACGATTTTTTTGTGATTCAGGGAAAGTATCAGCGTTTAGATAATGAGGAGAATATTTATTGTGGATTGAAGCGCGGCCAAAAAAAACATTTTAAACGAAATAAGAAGGATTACAAAAGACTTTCGGAGCACATTGGTTTGTTACCGTTGATTTTGATTACTCCTTCAGATAATGACCTGATTATGGGCGGTAGCGATGAGCGCCGACGCTTTCTTGATTCTTTGATTTCGCAGTACGACCAGGTTTACCTGGACAACCTGATTCGGTATAACCGGGCTTTGCTGCAGCGAAATAAGCTGTTGAAGCATTTTGCTAGTGAACGCTTTTTTAATGAGGAAAGCCTCAGCGTTTGGAGCGACCAGTTGGCTCATTACGGACAGTTGATTCATGAAAAGAGGATGGAGTACCTGGAAAAGTTCCAACCCATATTCCAGCATTACTACGAGCTGATTTCGTCGGGAAAAGAGCGTATTGAAATGGTGCACGAATCGACCCTTTATGAAGGCAATTTTGAGCAGCAGTTGCAGGAATCGGTTGGAAAAGACCGCATGTTGCAATATACTTCGGTGGGAATTCATAAAGACGACATTCTTTTTAATCTCGGCGAATACCCGATTAAGAAAATCGGTTCGCAGGGACAAAAGAAAACATACTTGGTGGCATTAAAGCTAGCCCAGTTCGACTTTATTAAGGAATTGGCAGAGATGACACCAATTTTGTTGCTGGATGATATTTTCGACAAGCTGGACAAACATCGGGTGAAACAAATCGTAAAGTTAGTTGCTGACGACCATTTTGGCCAGATTTTCATCACCGATACCAATCGCGAGCATTTAGACCAGATGATTGCCGAAATTGATGCTGATTATAAAATTTTTCAGGTGGTTGACGGAACGGTAAACGAAGTTAAAAAATGAGACGAAGCAACACACAAAAACTAAGCGATGTACTCAAAGATTACATTGAGGAAAATAAATTGCACAAGAAACTGACCGAAGTCGATTTGATTGCTTCGTGGGAGAAAGTGGTGGGACGAACTATTGCTCGCTATACGGAGTCGCTTCGAATAAGCAACGGCACTTTGTTTGTGAAAACCAGTTCGCCGGCTTTGCGTAGCGAATTAGTTATGATGAAACAGCAATTGAAAACCCGCTTGAACGAACAAGCCGGTGAGGCAATTGTAAAAGATATTGTGTTTCGCTAATACCGCTCGAGCTTAGAAAAGAAAAAGTCGCTTTCAATTTGTGCATTTTCATCGCTGTCAGAACCATGGACAGCATTGTGCGATTTCGACTCCGCATACAATTTCCGGATGGTTCCTTCTTCGGCATCAGCCGGATCAGTGGCTCCAATCAACTTTCTAAAATCATTAACAGCATTTTCTTTTTCAAGAATCATGGCTACGATGGGGCCTGAACTCATAAAAGTTGTTAAATCTTCATAAAAGGGTTTGTCCTTGTGTACGGCGTAAAACTCACCAGCCTGATCTTTAGTGAGCTGAGTCATTTTTATAGCGCGGACCTTAAAGCCTGAATCGGTGATTTTCTGAATAATTGGTCCTGTAAAGTTGTGTTCAACGGCAACGGGCTTTATTATAGTAAGTGTTTGGTTATCATTCATTTTAATTTATTTTTTGGAAGTGAAACACACCAAACGAATTTAGAAAATAAATTAACTAAAAGTAAATGCAGGATGCATTATTTTTATATTTGTACTCGAATTGAAAAAAAAATCGTCTTGAAAGAACTTGATATAGAAATAATTAAATCATTTAGAGAACTGATTTCCAAGCCAAATCAGAAGGTTCTTATCTTACCTCATGTCAATCCGGATGGTGATGCTGTGGGGTCGGCACTGGGGCTTTCACGCGTGTTGAAGAACTCAGGAATTCTGGTTGAGGTGATTTCTGTGAACGATTACCCGGAATTTTATTATTGGATGGCCGGCCATGAGCAGGTGACATTTTATTCGAAGAAACCCAAGAAAATCAGGCAGCTTTTTCAGGAATCTGATCTGTTAATCTGCCTTGATTTTAATCATATGTCGCGAACCGGCGATTTGAAATCGTTGGTTGAGAATTATGCGAAGCCCCGTGTTTTGATCGATCATCACCCTTATCCACAGGACTTTCCGGATGTACTGATTTCGCACCCGGAATGTTCATCGACTGCCGAGTTGGTTTATCACGTGCTCAGGGCAATGGATTTTGAAAAGTATCTCGACCGCGAAGCAGCCGAGGCTTTGTTTTGCGGCATCATGACCGACACCGGATCGTTCGATTACAATGTCTCTGATCCGCAAACGTTTCAAACGGTGGGTGAGCTTTTGAAATTTGGGATTGATCAGGATTACATTCACGCAAAGGTTTTTGACAATTATTCAGCCGACCGTATGCGCTTGTTGGGTTACTGTTTAAACGAGTGCATGGAGGTTTTTCCGGAATATCATGCCGCGGTGATGTATTTGTCGAAAGAAACCCAGAAAAAATTTAACTTTGTCCCCGGCGATAGCGAAGGCTTTGTTAATTATCCTTTGTCAATCAAGGGAATTCACTTTAGTACGCTCTTCACAGAGCGGGATGACATGGTGAAAGCTTCGTTCCGATCGAAAGGCGAATTTCCCGCCAATGAGTTTGCTTCCGAAAATTTTAATGGCGGAGGACATCGCAACGCAGCTGGAGGAGAGGTTTATGGATCATTAACGGAAACGCTGGATCGATACCGCAAACTATTGCCGGCTTATCAGGAATTGTTGGTTAAAACAAAATCAAAAGGATGAAACAAATGAAACGGATCAAATTTTTACTCATAGCAATTGTATTAATTGCCGCTTACTCGTGCTTCGACGATCCCGTGGAGCAAGAGCAAATTGATTATACGCCGGCACGCGAAGCGGCACTGTTGGCCGAATATATCGATACGCTGGAGGAACGTGATTATAATGTGGATACTGCAGCAGTTGGAATTTACTATGTCATAGCTGAAACCGGCGAGGGGGCCTATGTTCAGGTCGGCGATTCAATCGGTATCGAATATACTGGATTCATACCCGAGAATGGGTATGTTTTTGATACTTCGGCCAAGCATTATGTCAACGGACTTTGGAAATTCAGGTACATTCCGGGAGAAGGTTTAATTCCTGGTTTTGAGGCTGCTTTGTCGTTATTGAATGAAGGCACTGAAGGCTTGTTTATTATCCCTTCCGGCATGGCTTATGGAGCAACTGGTTCAGGAGCAATTCCCCCTTATACCACCATTGCCTTTCAAATTAAACTTGTTGCGATTTACGAATAAAACGATAGCATAGACAGATGAAAAAAATATTATTCTTTTTGACGACCATCGGATCAGTGATCTTTCTAACTGTTTCGTGCGGAAATGACGGACTTGACCTGGAAAAATTACGGGCAGAGGAACTTGCGAAATTAGATGCATTTATAGAGGCCAACGAGATTACCGTTGAGCCTACCGCGTCGGGGATGTACTATATTGAAGAGCTCAAAGGTACTGGTGACACCATTAAGCCGGGCGACCGGGTGAAAATATATTATACCGGTATGTTTATCGACAGCACTTTGTTTGATGCGACTTCTCCTTATGAACCTTTCGAATTTGTTGTCGGGAGTTCGGATGTCATTACAGGAATGAGTGAAGGGATTACCTACATGACCCAGGGCGGCAAAGCTACCTTGATTATTCCTTCGAATCTGGCTTATGGTGCAACTAACAATACCACTCTTGGTATTCCGCGCTTTTCGACCCTGATATTTGATGTGGAAGTGTATAAGCATTATAAATTGTCGGATACACAAAACAACTCAGAAGACGAATAAATGAAAGCCCGCTTGTGCGGGTTTTGTTTTTTTACAGATGCTAAGTCAACGAGTACAACTTCTAAAAAAACTATTGCCCGGGTTTATTCCGCTTTTTGTTTTTATAGCGGTGGATGAAATTTGGGGAACCAAGGCCGGATTGATGGCAGCATTGGCGATCGGTTCTGTCGAGTTGGTTTGGATCGGTATCCGGGAAAAACGCTTCGACCGCTTTGTATTGTTCGACACGATCCTTTTGCTGGTTTTGGGTGGAGTTTCAATCGTTTTGGATAACGACATCTTTTTTAAGATGAAACCGGCGCTCATAGAATTGATACTTTGTGCGATTCTTGCTGTTTCAGCTTTTTCAAGGTTGAATATTGTTGGCCTAATGAGCAAACGATACCTAAAGGATATGGTCATCGATGATGGGCAAATGAATCGGATGCGAGCCAGTTTGAGGCTCATGTTTGTTATCTTTTCGGGCCATACCTTACTTGTATTTTACGCTGCATTTTATTTGTCGAGTGAGGCCTGGGCGTTTATCAGCGGGGGTCTGTTTTACATCCTTTTTGGAGTCGTTTTCGGCATTGAATTTTTGAGACACAGGAAGTCTCAATCAAAAGTGCAAATTGCACTGGATGAGGAAGAAATGTTGCCGCTCGTCAACGAAGAGGGACAAGTGGTTGGAAAAGCGCCTCGTTCAGCATGCCACAACGGACAGAAGCTGCTGCACCCGGTGGTTCACCTGCACGTGTTGAATCGCCAGGGTGCTATTTACCTGCAAAAACGCCCCATGAATAAGTTGGTACAGCCTGGCAAGTGGGACACGGCCGTTGGCGGGCATGTGGCTTTTGGCGAAGATGTGCATCTTAGCTTAAAGCGCGAAGCCTGGGAAGAAATAGGACTTAAGGACTTTTCTGCGAAACTGGCTAAACAATACGTTTGGGAAAGTGCGTTGGAACGTGAATTGGTGTTTGTGTTTATTACGCATGACTTTAAAGGAATACAGCTTCATTCCGAAGAGGTAGAAGAAGGCCGTTTCTGGACGAGAAACCAGATTGTGAAAAATATGGGAAAAGGCATCTTCACTCCAAATTTTGAGCATGAATGTCATCTGTTGTTCAACCTAAATGATCATTAAGCGGTCAGGTTCTGATCCAATTGCTGTGTTTAGATTCTTTTGAATCGCATACTTCAATCAGGCATTTTAAGCGAATTGGTTTCTGTTGTTCTTATCAATATTTATTTCTGCGGAATAAGGCAGCCCGCTCAAAAACCATTATCTTCGTTTCCCAAATTTTCCAAGACATGAACACACAACTCATTCAGCGCATCGCTGATCAACTTCAATTACCATTTCTTCAGGTTCAAAATACAATTGGTCTTCTGGACGAAGGTGCTACGGTTCCTTTTATTTCGCGGTATCGAAAGGAAATGACGGGTAGTCTTGATGAAGTTCAGATCGGAGATATCAAGGACGAAAAGGCTCGGTTGGAAGAACTGGTTAAGCGAAAGGAGACGATTCTAAAAACTATTGAGGAACAAGATCTGCTCTCCAGTGAGTTGAAGACCCGGATTGACCAATGCTTTGATGCGACTGAATTGGAGGATATTTACCTGCCTTACAAACCCAAAAGAAAGACCAAAGCTTTGGTTGCTCGTGAAAAAGGCCTGGAGCCTCTGGCAAAAATTTTAATGAAGCAGCAGGAGCGTGATGTGGAAAGCCGGGCGATCGCATTTGTGACGGGGGAGGTGGAATCGGCGGATGAGGCACTTGCCGGAGCCCGTGATATTATTGCCGAGTGGGTGAGTGAAAACGAGAAAGCGCGGAACATGGTTCGTCGGGCTTTTGAACTGAAAGCCACAATCAAAAGTAAAGTTGTGAAAGGAAAAGACGAGGAGGGCGAAAAGTATCGCGATTATTTTGATTGGGAGGAGCCGTTAAAACGTTGCCCGTCACACCGGTTACTAGCTATGCGAAGGGGCGAGAACGAAGGTGTTTTGCGGATTTCTATTGGCCCGGAAGAAGCGGATATCTTGGAGCGTTTAAACCGTTTTTTTGTCCGGTCTGAAAATGCTTGCGGAGAGCAAGTTCAGCAAGCCGTAAAAGACAGTTATAAGCGCCTGCTATCGTCGGCTATTGAAACAGAATTTGCCCAAGCTTCCAAATTGAGAGCGGATCGTGAAGCAATTCAGGTTTTTGCTGAAAATTTGCGGCAACTGCTGTTGGCAGCCCCTCTTGGACAAAAACGGGTGTTGGCTATCGATCCGGGTTATCGCACTGGCTGCAAGCTGGTTTGTTTGGATGAGCAGGGGAATCTGCTGCACAACGAAACCATTTACCCCAACAAACCGCAGGAAGAGACCAAGCAGGCTGCCCGTAAAATTACTTCGCTGGTAGGCGCCTACCATATTGATGCCATCGCCATTGGAAATGGGACGGCTAGTCGCGAAACAGAACACTTCATCAAAAAGTTGCGCTACGACCGCGATATCAAAGTGTTTGTGGTTTCAGAAGATGGCGCATCCATTTATTCAGCCTCTAAAGTGGCACGTGAGGAATTCCCCAGCTATGATGTCACCGTGCGTGGGGCCGTTTCCATAGGCCGCCGCCTGATGGATCCACTGGCCGAGTTGGTTAAAATTGATCCCAAGTCAATCGGGGTGGGGCAGTACCAGCATGATGTGGATCAAAAATTATTGAAGAACAGCTTGGACACTGTTGTTGAACTCGCGGTAAATAAGGTGGGAGTCAATGTGAATACCGCCTCAAAACATCTATTGACCTACATTTCGGGACTAGGGCCGCAGCTGGCGCAAAACATGGTGGATTATCGGAAGGACAACGGAGCCTTCGGTTCACGGAAAGAATTGCTCAAAGTTCCCCGTATGGGTGCCAAAGCTTATGAGCAGGCTGCTGGTTTTCTGCGGATTCCTGAAGCAAAGAATCCACTCGACAATTCGGCCGTGCATCCTGAATCGTACCACATTGCAGAGCAAATGGCCAAAGATTTAAATTGTACTATAACTGAACTGATGCAATCAGCAGAACTGCAACAGAAAATCAATCTTGAAAACTACCGTGCAGAGTTTGTCGGACTTCCCACGTTGAAAGATATTCAGGCCGAATTAGCGAAACCGGGGCGTGACCCGCGTAAAAACATCAAAGTATTTGAATTTGCTGAAGGTATTTTTAAAATTGAAGACTTGCACGAAGGGATGGTTTTGCCGGGTATCGTGACCAACATAACCAAGTTTGGCGCCTTTGTTGATGTAGGGGTCAAGCAGGATGGGCTGGTGCATATTTCGCAACTGGCCAATCGTTTTATTAGCGACCCAAACGAAGTGGTTAAACTACATGAACATGTGAAGGTAAAAGTCACCGATGTGGACATCGCTCGAAAACGAATCCAGCTGAGTTTGAAAGATGTGGAGCAGGCTTAGCTTCGCGGTGGAATGAAAATCCAGCAAATTAGGTAAATCAAAAGTCCCGGAAATCCGGCACTTAAGATTGACACGACGACATAAATCACTCGCAACAAAGAAGGATCAATATCAAAATACTCAGCAAATCCGGCTAAAACACCGGCAATCATCTTATTGCTTGACCGGGTTAAGCGCTTTTTTGGGCTGTCGTTTGTCTCCATAGCACTTAATCTTCTTCATCAAATAGATTTTCCTGGCTTTCAAATTCAGCTTCCAGGTATTCTTCAGCGTCTTCCAATAGTTGTTTAATAAGCTCTTTGGAGTCAGGCTCTTCGCTTAGCCAGTGAATCTCCTGGTTTGACCAGAAATCTTCGATGTCGCTTTCAACAATGAATTTAGGTTCTTCGGTGTGCACTACGAAAATGGTGTCGGGTGTTTCCTGAGAATTATCTGCAAGTAGGAATTTTGGTAACATAGCTTCTTTCTTTATTATTTGTAAGCAAATTTATGGAAAAAACTGAATGTTATTCAGCTTTTTTGTGAGTTTTTTTAGATTAAAATATTGACGGAAATCACTTCTTTAAAGTTGTGAAATGAAAGAAAAACTGGCGAATGTGCTTTTAAATTTTAACAGAAGAAAACGATGTGTTATTTTAGCTACCTGATTTAAGCGGACACTATGAATAAATTGAATGAGATTCTCTCTGTTATTGATGGATATATCGGAGGAAGTCAGTGGTTTGTATTTTTATTGTTGGGTACGGGGCTCTTTTTTACGATTTACTTGGGATTTCCTCAATTCAGATACTTAAAGTCTGCTTTTCGAATTGTTCGTGGTAAGTTCGACCGGGATGGCGACGAAGGAGACACGTCGCATTTTCAGGCATTAACGACCGCACTTTCAGGAACGGTGGGTACCGGTAATATTGCCGGAGTGGCGTTGGCGATTCATCTTGGCGGGCCGGCTGCGCTGTTTTGGATGCTGGTTACCGCGCTGGTGGGGATGACCACAAAATTCGTTGAAGTGACGCTTTCGCACAAATACCGAGAAAAGACAGCGGACGGCACAATGGCTGGCGGACCCATGTACTACATGAAAAACCGGCTGAATATGAAATGGCTGGCGGTAATCTTTGCCGTTGCCACCATCTTCTCTTCGTTTGGAACCGGAAATTTGCCCCAGATCAATTCCATCGCCAATTCGGTGCATGCAACTTTTGGGATCGATAAAGTAGTTACAGGAGCAGTGCTCGCAGTTTTACTTGGATTTGTGATTATCGGCGGAATCAAGCGGATAGCAAAAGTGACCTCCCGGTTAGTCCCTATTATGGCGATCATTTATTTCGTTGGTGCAATCGCAGTCATTCTTTTTAATTACCAGAACATCGGTCCTTCAGTAATATCTGTGTTCAGCGATGTGTTTACCGGCTCGTCGGCGGCAGGTGGTTTTTTGGGCGCCAGCTTTGCCTTCGCTTTCAACCGCGGGGTCAATCGCGGACTGTTTTCCAATGAGGCAGGGCAGGGGTCAGCGCCAATTGCTCACGCAGCTGCACGTGCTCACGAGCCTGTTTCCGAAGGGCTGGTGGCTTTGCTCGAACCTTTCATCGATACCATTATTATTTGTATGCTTACCGGACTGGTTATTCTTTCCTCGGGAGTGTGGAACGAAAAAATGGACAACCAGTTTCAATCAGCTGACCTGGAAGTACTGGCCGGTAATTATATTGAAACCAATGAGGCTGATCGGAAGGAACTGGCTGACTTTCTTTTGGGAAGAACGGAGTTGGCCCGATATACCGGAGACTTGGAGGTCACCGATGGCCAGATTGTTGGCGATGTGACCATTCTGCATGCCCGCTCGGTGGCTGAAGAAATCATGGTTAGCAAAAATGGAAAAGCTTATACTGGCATGCTAAATATTATTAATGGGCACCTGCCGGTTGAAGATGGAACCACGATCCATGGAAAATCGCTGATCCACAGCGCACCGCTCACTACGGAGGCATTTACGAAAAGTTGGTTTGGAGCCTCCGGGCGCTACATTGTCGCTATCGGCTTGTTGCTGTTTGCCTTCTCTACAGCCATTTCCTGGTCGTATTACGGCGGAAGGGCTGTTACGTTTCTTTTCGGAATAAAAGGAGAAATTTATTATCGGATTGTGTATGTTGTTGGATTCTTTTTTGCTTCATTTACAGATACAACCATTGTCTGGACTTTTTCCGGAATCACCATTGCTATGATGACTATACCAAACTTAATTGGTATTTTGATGTTACGTAAAGAGATGAAATCGGAAGTCAAGGCCTTTTGGAAAGAATATTCGGATTTTTTCGGGAATCGATAAACTGAACCATTTTTTTAATTTATTTTTGTCTTATTCTTTTTGACACTTATGAAAAGCGACCTAACAAAATTATCCCTTCTTGTTGTTGACGACAGCTCAATTAATCAGCGGGTTGTCTCCATGTCCTTAAGAAATACCATTGGCAAAATTGACTTAGCCAGTAACGGTATGGACGCCTTTAAAATGTATTGCGAAAATCCGTATGACATTATTTTGATGGATGGACGAATGCCGGTCATGGATGGCTATGAGGCAACACAGAAAATAAGAACTTATGAAAAGGAAAATGGGCTGGAAAATCCGGCAATCATTATTGCTCTAACAGGTAGTGATACAGAGCATGAAACGCAAGCCTGCCTTAATTCCGGAATGAATGCCTCGATGCTAAAACCTTTTCGAATCAATGAATTTCTGGAAATCGTAAAAGATTTTAACTGAGATTCTGTTATTAGACCTCACATCTTTCTATTTTTGCCGGACAATTGAGATACGTACAAAACTGGAATGGCAAAAATATATCCTCAAAATTTTGAATCGAAAATTGGTTTCGACCGCATACGCAGCTTGTTGAAAGGCAACTGCCTGGGAACACTTGGCAAAGACCGGATCGACGAAATTTCCTTTTTGACTGACTTCCATGCTATTCAGCTGGAGTTGGGTTTAGCCGATGAATTTTCCCGTTTGATGGTTGAGAATGATAATTTCCCAACAAACTATTATTTCGATTTACGCCAGTCGCTTTCCAAAATTCAAACCGAAGGGCGTTTTTTGGAAGTGAATGAATTGTTCGATCTGAAGCGGTCGCTTGAGACCGTTACAGCCATCATTCGCTTCCTGGGAAACCAAAAGGAAGAACTCTATCCAAAACTCCATGCCTTAGTTCAGCCAATCCAGGTTTTTCCCTATGTCAAAGAACGCATTGATCAAATCATTAGCCAGCATGGAAAAATAAAAGACAATGCCTCGCCTGAATTGGGGCGAATCCGTCGCGAATTGCTGAGCAAGCAAAGCAATGTGTCTAAACGTTTGCACAGCATTTTGAGGCAGGCACAGCGCGATGGGCTAGTCGATGAAGATACCTCCGTTTCCATTCGTGACGGGCGGCCGGTTATTCCGGTTTCGTCTGCCATGAAACGACGGCTCAACGGGATTGTGCATGACGAATCAGCTACGGGCAAAACAGCATACATTGAACCCGCCGAGGTGGTGGAAATCAACAACGAAATACGCGAACTGGAATATGCCGAGAAACGCGAAATTGTGCGCATTCTGATTGAATTTTCGAATGATATCCGGCCCTATCTGCACGATTTGTTTAGCTTGTACGATTTTTTGGGAACCATCGACTTTATTCGGGCCAAAGCACGCCTGGCCATTCAGCTGGACGCCATTAAACCGGCGATGGAAAACAAAGCCCAATTGCTTTGGGAGAAGGCTGTTCATCCTTTATTGCGGCTGGCCCTGGAGCGCGAAAAGCGGAAAGTCATTCCGTTGGATATCGAATTGAGCCAGGAAAAGCACTTGCTGTTGATTTCGGGGCCCAACGCGGGGGGAAAGTCCGTTTGCCTAAAAACCGTGGGCTTGCTGCAATACATGTTGCAGTGCGGATTGTTAATTCCGGTGGATGAGAAAAGCAGAACCGGAGTTTTCGAACAACTGTTTATCGACATTGGCGATGAGCAGTCCATCGAAAATGATCTGAGTACCTACAGTTCGCATCTGATGAACATGAAACATTTTCTGAAGTTTACGAACAATCGCACTTTGGTACTGATTGATGAATTTGGGACGGGCACTGAACCGATGATTGGAGGTGCCATTGCCGAAGCCATTCTTGATCAGTTAAACAAAGAAGGTACTTTCGGGGTGATCACCACTCACTACACCAACTTGAAGCATTTTGCCTCGTCGGCTGATGGCATTGAAAACGGCGCTATGCTGTATGACAATCACCAGATGGAACCGCTTTTTCAGTTGCAAATTGGTAAGCCGGGAAGTTCATTCGCGTTTGAGATTGCCCGCAAAATTGGCATGCCTGAGGCCATCCTGCAGGAAGCGACCGAAAAGGTTGGTGTCGACCACATTAATTTCGACAAACACCTGCGCGATATTGTGCGCGACAAACGGTACTGGGAATCGAAACGTCAGCGAATACGGAAAGTGGAGCGCAGCCTGGATGAAATGGCTGAAAAATATGAGCACGACCTGAGCGACATGGCCAAACAACGTAAGCAAATTATTGCCGAAGCCAAAGAAGAGGCTGTCCGCGTGTTGGCCGAAGCCAATAAGCGGGTCGAAAACGCCATCCGCGAAATTCGCGAGAGCCAGGCTGAAAAAGAGAAAACAAAGGCTATTCGCAAGCAGCTTTCCGATTTTAAGGAGGAAATTGAAGCACCCGAAGAGGCCGATGACGAATGGATCAATAAGAAAATTCAGAAGCTAAAAGAAAAGGAAAAACAGCGAAACCAGATCCGCCCCAATAAGCCACAGAAACAAAAAATGGCTGCTCCCGAAAAGAAAAAAGACGAATTGGAGCCCGGCGATAAGGTGCGGATGGAAGGCCAAAACAGCATTGGCGAAGTGCTCGAGATTGGCGATAAAAACGTGGTGGTTGCGTTTGGACAGTTGCGGACTTCGGTGAATCGGAAAAAATTACAGAAGATAAGTAACAACGAGGCGAAGAAAGAACTTCGCGGAACCAACAAGACGCTGCCGAATGTGCATCGAAAACTGTCTGAAAAGCGCAGTACCTTCAGACCTGAAATTGATGTTCGCGGACAACGGGGCGAAGAAGCCGTTTCAAATATTCAGGCCTTTTTAGATGAAGCCATCATGTTGGATGTTCACGAATTACGAATCCTGCATGGAAAAGGAAACGGCATTTTGCGCGAAATGATCCGCAGCTTCTTGGGATCCGACCCAATCGTTCAGTCCTATCGCGACGAACATGTGCAGTTTGGCGGTGCCGGAATCACCATTGTGGAACTCAGCTAAAGATCGAAAAGGCATTGCGGGTTTTCATGGATCTATCTTTCGCTCAGGAATCAGCAAAATCCCCGCATTCACAGCAAAAGCAGAAACAATCATCCAGTTTCCAACATCGCTTCCATAGTAATCGGCTATAATTTTTCCGCCCAAAGCAATCAGTCCTCCGGCGATCATGGCCAAAATGCTCAGGCGTTGATTTACTCTCAGGTTGGTGAGTGCAGCCACCAAGGGAACTAAAAAAGCTCCGGAATAGAAGGCCAAGGCGAGCAAAAGTGTCCCAATAATGGACGTGACTTTAAGTGCGATCAAGACGCTGATGATTCCACTCAGAATAATAAAATAGCGCGTTTGTTTCAAGGATCTGGCATTGTTGATATCCGGGTTGAGCAATTCGCTCAAAATCATGGAAGAGGTCAGCAGTGTGGTGTCGGCTGACGATAAAACAGCCGAAAGCAAAGCAGCAGCCATTAGCCCCGCGATCCATTCGGGCAGGTAGAAATTGATTACTTCAATGAGCGCAGCGGAACCTTCCATGTTTTCTTCGGGCAGATGACTAAATGCGAAGACCCCGACATACGCCAGAATGAAGGCGAAGGGGATTAAGATGGAAGCCACCAGGCGGACACTTTGGCGGGCGGTTTTTTCATCTTTCGCACAAAATACCCGCGAATAAATGTCGGGCCCCACCATGAATGTACTGGAAAAAGTCAGCACCAAAATTAACAAGTTGATGCCCGAGAATTGGTCGTTAAACGGAAAAGCCTTGCTGAACTCGGGAACCCGTTCGGGCATGTCCCATAAAAAGAAAGCGGTAAGAATCACCCCGAAAAGGATAATGAAGGACTGAACGAAATCGGTTTTGATGATGGAAATCTGACCGCCAATCAAGGTGTAGAGTATAAAAACGGCTCCGGAAAGAAGGACGCCCTGTTCGTAAGGCAGAGCGAAGAAGCTAAACAGGATTTTGGCCGATGCAATCACTTGGGCGGCAACAATTCCCGTCCAAGCCAATGGAATGATGATGGAGGCCGCCTTGCGTGCCGTCTCGCCATAAAATTGCCCAAGCAGGTTGGTGAGCGTGTATTTTCCCAGGCGGTTGACTTTGCCCACCAGTGGTACCAAAAGCCACAAACCAAACGAGGCAGCCAGAAGATACCAGGCGGCTGCCCAGCTTTGATCTTTCGTGAGGTTCACCGTGCCTAGAATAGCCGAGCCGCCAAGCACCGTTGCCAGTAAACTGCCCGATATTTGCCAGAATCCGGAGCGCTTGCCGGCAACGAAATAATCGCTGGGTTCCTTTATTTTCAGCCAGGAATAAATGCCCAGCCCGACAATAAGAATGAAATAGATGACGAGGATCGTGACTTTCATTTTGAAATTTGTACAAAAATAGAAAAATAGAAGCACCTGCTATAGCTGATTGGATATTCCAAAAGATTCTAGTTTTTTCAGAGTTTGTTTTTGTATATTTAACCTCAATATGTAAAAATTAATCTAGAATGAAAGGTATTTCGAAAGAGTGGACTGGGGCCGCAGCCATGCCGATTGTGTTGTTGACGTTGAGCTCGTCGGACAGCTATGGATATGAAATCGTTCAAAATGTTAAGCGAATCAGTGATGGCTCAATTAAATGGAAAGAGGCCAGCATCTATCCGGTATTGAAAAAGCTGGAGAAAGAAGGTTTAATTAGGTCTTATTGGAAGGTTGAAGATAAGGAGCGGCCTCGCAAATATTACACAATTCTGGATGAAGGAAAGAAGCAACTGGTTATACAACTGGCGGAACTGAAATTGATCAACAAGATATTTGATCAACTTTTAGACGGCCAAAAAGTGGATTGATGACTTGGACAGCGTTCTAGTCAAACTCATTTACTCCACCCTTATCAATTCAAACGACAAATCGGTTTTGTTGATTCCTTGAACTTTATAAAGCGCCTTGAAATTATCGGGATCGAGTTGCTTGAGTTTTTCGTTCAGGAGTGTGGCCAGGTAGTCAGGATTCGTTAGTTGATCAACCACCGAAATATTGCCAATGTCTTGTGTGGAGAGGAAAAGCAGAAAGCGGTTTCCCGTGTAACCTTCGGTGTTGATCACGAGTGCATAGTCAATTTGCTTTGAGTTGTCATTCGCAGGACGATAGATCTCCGCGTTCTGGTCATCGGCAAAGATAAATTGCCTGCCCGAGCTGAAAATTCCGAATGAGAAATCGAGGTCCTGTACAACGTTCTCAAAAAGGCCCATGTTCTTATAATTGCCAACAAAAATGATGTTGTTGTTTTTCAGATCATCCGGCTGCAAATCCGACGAAAGCTTGACATGAATCGGAGCACCAGTTTGCGCAAATACTTTGTAGATATGGCTCTGACAAAATGCCGCCATCTTCGACAAATAAGTCAGGTTCGATTTGGAAAGCGAGTGGATCAGTTCTGGATTTTTGTCTAGCAGATGCTCATATTCCACTTCCGAATTAATATTGAAGTCGCGGTAAATACCAACACTCCCAGTCGGCAACTGGCCGGAGAACACAAAATAGTCGCCCAACACCAACAGCGTTGGTTTTTCATTTTCTGCAAAGTCTTGCCAAACAGGTAAATCTTTCCATGGTGTTTTATTTTGCGAGGAATGCTTTAAAAACAAGAAGCCAACAACAAGCAACGTGGCAAATGAAACGAGAAAGGGAATCAGAAAAACATAGCGCACGGGTTTACGGTGATCTTTGGGCGAATCAAACCGGACATGATACTTACCTTTTTCAACCACAAAAATAACCGGGTCTTTCTTTCCTTCAGCGGCGTAATAGTCTTTGAGCTTTTTTCTGACGTTATGAATGTAAACCCGGATGTTGGAGTCCTGTTTGTCGGCATCCTCGTACTTTTTTCCGAACAACTCAACACCAATGGTAAATTCTTTTGGATTTTTTCCTTCGAGCGATGCTTCCGTCAGGTAGGTCAAAAGGTCACAGCCAATTTTCGACTTCACAAAGTGCCTGCTCGAGGTTATTTTTTTTAAGTATTTATATATTAGGTTTTTGTCGCTGGTCATTTTTTCTGTTATAGTATAGTTATAACTGTTATAAAACCCGTTTTAGTCACACAAATATACCTGAAATATCTCTATTTTTATACTTTCGTTACCGTTCACGTCGATTTGTAAATCATTAAACCAATAATACAGTTATGAAAGTTCGATTAACATTTCTTTTACTATTTGTCAGCACCCTTTTATTTGCCGGTAATGCCGATGGCTGGGAGTATCTTTTCAATGGAAAAGACTTAACCGGCTGGAAACAGTTAAACGGAAAAGCAAAGTATGAAGTCGTCAATGGGGTGATAGTGGGCACGACGGTTGCCAATACGCCCAATTCATTTTTAACTACCGAGAAGGATTACGGTGATTTTATTCTTGAAGTGGAGTTGAAAGTTGACGACAACATGAACTCCGGTATTCAATTCCGTAGTTTGAGTAAAGCGGATTACAACAACGGCCGGGTACATGGTTACCAATGCGAGGTCGATCCGTCGGACCGGGCCTGGAGCGGTGGCATTTATGATGAAGCCCGCCGTGGTTGGCTCTATCCCTGCACATACAATCCGGAAGGAGGAAAAGCGTTTCGCAATGGCGCTTGGAATTTGTACCGGATCGAATGCGTCGGGAACGATATCCGGACATTTTTAAACGGGAAGCCGGTGGCGCATTTAATTGACGATATGACCCCAAGAGGATTTATTTCCTTGCAGGTTCACTCAATCAATTCGGCGGATCAGGAAGGCCGTCAGATTAAATGGCGGAACGTACGCATCAGAACAAGCGATTTGAAATTAACTCCAATGGAGGATGTTTTTGTCGTGAATATGCTGCCCAATCAGGTGTCGGAAACTGAAAAAAAACAAGGCTTTAAGCTTTTGTTTGATGGCGAAACCACTCAAGGATGGAAAAGCGCCAACTCGGATCAGTTTCCCGAAAAAGGATGGGTGGTTGAAAAAGATGCATTGGCTATTCTGGGCCAGAATCAGGTTACCAAACGCCCTGGAGATATTGTGACCGAGGAAAAGTTTAAAGCCTTTGATTTGCAGTTCGAATTTCAACTGACTAAAGGAGCCAACAGCGGCGTGAAGTACCAGCTGGGAAATAATGGGCCAAGCATTGGTTTAGAGTACCAAATTCTGGATGATGAGAATCACCCGGATGCCAAACAGGGGGCTGCCGGAAACAGGAAAATGGCATCACTATATGATTTGATTCCATCGGAAACACAACAGCGTTTTGTGAAACCGGTGGGCGAGTGGAACCGCGGGCGCATTGTATTGCATCCTGATCTACGGGTTGAACATTGGCTGAATGGATTGAAGGTAGTTGAATACACCATCGATTCCAACATCTTTCATGCTTTGGTTGCACGTAGTAAATATGCGGATTTTAAAGATTTTGGAGTGGTGGAAGAAACCCCCATTTTGCTACAGGACCATCAGGATCACGTGATGTTTAGAAGCATCAAAATTAGAAAATTATAGGCTATGAATGCTAGCCGGAAATCAGTAGTGACCGCGTTGGGCGCCTTGGTTTTGTTTGTGATGTTTGGCTCTTCTTCCTGCACTACTGGACAAAAAGCGGAGCAGCCAGAATCCCAAAACGAAGTAAAATTCAAATTGGGGGTAGCTTCTTATTCGCTTCGGAAGTTCGACCGCGACGAAGCTATCGCGTTTACCAGGAAGCTGGGAGTCGACTACATCGCCTTCAAAAGTTTTCATCTGAAACTGGATGCACCGGACGCTGAAATAGCTGATGCGGTTACCAGTTGTGCTGAAGCCGGATTAAACTTGTACGCCGGAGGTGTGATTTACATGACCACCGAAGCGGAAGTCGATCAGGCGTTTGAATACGCGAAAAAGGCCGGAATGAAGATGATTGTCGGTGTTCCAAATCACGAATTACTGCCGTATGTTGAAAACAAGGTCAAAACCTACGATATTCAATTGGCCATCCACAATCATGGCCCGGGTGACAAGCTCTATCCAAGTGCCGAAAGTGCCTATGTTTTAATCAAAGATATGGATCCCCGAATGGGGTTGTGTATTGACATTGGCCACACCAAGCGAATTGGACGTAGTCCTTCGCAGGATGTAAAGGATTATTTTGACCGGGTTATCGATATTCATATCAAGGATGTTACCGCTGCTGATCATGATGGATCAACCTGTGAAATTGGCCGTGGCGTGATTGATCATTACGGCTTTTTGAAAGACCTGGTCGCGCTTGGATATGATGGCATAGTTGCGCTGGAATATGAGAAAGATGGCGACGATCCATTTTCCGGCATGGCCGAATCAATGGGCTATATCAAAGGAATTCTATCAACCTTCAAATAAACCAAATAAACGATACAAAATGAGTTCAAACAGAAGAGATTTTTTGAGAAAAGCGGCCGTCGGAGCTGCCGGAATTACCATAGGTGGTTCGGCCATGAGTATGTCAGCTAAGAGTTATTCACGCATTATTGGAGCCAACGACCGGCTTCAGGTTGCCTTTATGGGTTGTGGACGTCGGGTGGGGGCGTATTACAATGCGGTAACAGACAAAAACAACAATGTTGATCTGGCTTACATTTGCGATGTGATGAAAAAGCAGCGCGAAAGAGTTGGGAAAGATTTGCATGGAAAAGTAAGCGGCAAGGCAGCTTTGATCAACGATATTCGTGAGGTATTTGCTGATAAGGACGTTGACGCCGTCTTCAACGCCACGCCTGACCATTGGCATGCACCAGGCACCTGGATGGCCATGGAAGCCGGCCAGCATGTGTATATTGAAAAGCCTTGCAGCCACAGCCCGCGTGAGGGAGAATTGCTGGTTCATTTTCAAAAGAAATACGGCAAAGTGGTTCAGATGGGAAACCAGCAGCGTTCCTCGCCCGAATCGATCGAAATCATCAAGCAAATTCATAACGGTGTCATCGGAAACGCTTACCGTGCAGTAGCTTTTTATTCGAACAACCGCGGCGAAGTGCCTGTCCCCAGGAAGGCGCCGGTTCCTGAAGGTTTGGACTGGAACCTGTGGCAGGGACCGGCTCCGCACGAGGATTACCGGCACGATACCTGGGATTACAACTGGCATTGGTACGGTTGGAATTGGGGAACCGCAGAAACCGGAAATAATGCCACGCACGAGCTTGACATCGCCCGTTGGGCTTTGGATGTCGAGTATCCTGAATTTGTCGAAGTGCAGGCTGCCAAGCGCCACTTTCTTGACGATGGCTGGGAAATGTATGATACCATGGATGCCAGCTTCCGTTTTTCGGGAAATAAAATCATTGTGTGGGACGGAAAAAGCCGTAATGGTTATAGTACCTATGGCTCCGATCGCGGAACAATCATTTACGGAACTGAAGGATCGGTGTTTGTCAATCGTGGCGGATACAAGCTGTTCGACCGTGGTGGCAAATTGGTTCGCGACAGCAAAGCGGCAAGCAATGAAGCCGGAACCGCACTTGGCGGAGGCGGGGATATGACAGACGGACACGTGGTAAACTTTTTTGATAACATCCGCGGCAAGTCAACTCAATTGAATTCACCAATTGACATGGGAGCGACGAGTCAAATGTTGACCCACTATGCCAACATCTCTTCCCGTATCGGAAAATCATTTGATGTCGATACCAATAATGGGCATATTTACGACCGCGATGCTATGAAGTTGTGGGATCGGGAATACGAACCAGGTTGGGAACCAAAACTATAGTTGGTGAGTAACAACGATAGAAAGAATATCCTCAATTTCTCCTAATGTCATTAATAAAGTCATTCGGTCGTCATTAGATGGTCATTACGTTGTTGGAACGATTAATGACCATTTAATTGGGCATGAATGACAAGAAATGACAACCACAACAATTAAGATGGTTAGGTAAGTGGATGCTCACTTAAAAAAATAGCCTACATTTCTGTGGGCTATTTTTTTTACTTCATTTCAAGATATTGATAAAACCGCATCGTTTTTTCCCTCCAAAGTGATTTATATCAATTTCATTCGTACTTTTTAAATTTTTAAAGTGATAAAACTTTGCTCATCGGTTTTTTTCTTTGAGTTGCTATTGTTCATTTAGTCAGTTGATTAGGTTGATTGTTGGAACATAAGACTTGTTAACAAATGTAACTATTTAGAACCTTGTTAAATTTAATAGCCGGCTGTGTAGTTTGGTCTTTCCTTAATAAATTTGGGATCATTAGATTTCATAATTTGAAAACCATGAAGAATCGATTGACTACCTTGTTTTTTTGCCTTTTTATAGGCGTGAATGTACTGGCACAAAAACCTACACAGTGGCGCGGTGAAAATTCCGAAGCCAAGTATCCGGCACCCGCACTAATAGCTCAGTGGCCTGCTGACGGCCCTCAGGTCCTGTGGCATTTTGAAGAACTGGGTGAGGGCTTCTCCTCTCCAACTTTTGCAAACGGAAAAATCTACTGTACCGGAATGGCAGATGAAGTTGGCTACCTGAGTATTTTTAATGAAAAAGGTGCTTTTGAGAAGAAAATTCCCTATGGAAAAGAGTTTGAAGTGAGTTATCCCGGCGCCAGGCAAACACCTACCATTGTTGGTGATCTGGCATACATTGTCAGCGGGTATGGCGAATTGATCTGTTTAAACCTGAATACGGGAAGCAAGTTATGGAGCAAAGAACTCGCTAAGGATTTTGGCTCTGAACACCTGCGTTGGGGATTTAACGAAACCGTTGTAATTGATGGCGATAAAGTGTTTTTTACTCCCGGAGGAAAAGAATACAACATGGTTGCGCTCGACCGCATGACAGGCAGCTTGGTGTGGAAAAGTGCTGCTAAAGGCGAAACGGCGGCTTACTGCACGCCAAAGTTAATCGAGCTGCCTGCCAGAAAATTGTTGGTCACACATACTGGAAGTGAGGTAGTCGCTGTTGACGCCCAGGATGGAAAATTGCTTTGGAGCTATCCGCACCCCAACCAGTACAATATTCACCCAAATACGCCTATTTTTCAGGATGGCGCACTGTTTATATTCAGCGGTTACGGCCAAGGATCCGTGAAGCTGAACCTTTCGGACGACGGTTCATCGGTAAACAAAGAGTGGAGCACCGAAAAGATGGATAACCAAATGGGGGGCGCCATTATTTCGGATGGCTTTGTTTACGCATCGGGACATAAAGCGCGCGGCTGGTTTTGCTACGATTGGAAAACAGGTGAAGAAAAATGGCATTCAACTGAAGTCGGCAATGGTGTCGTCATCATGGCGGGCGATAAGCTTATCGCCTATTCCGACCGGGGTGAACTGGCATTGATCAATCCAACTCCCGAAAAATTTGATTTGGTATCGACAGCGAAAGTAGAATATGGAACGGCGCAGCATTGGGCGCATCCGGTTGTTCACAACGGTGTTTTGTATGTACGCCACGGGCAGTCGTTGATTGCCTATAAAATTTCGAACTAGCTTTCCGTCCTTTCGGGAAACTGCAGAACCAACAATTAAACAAAAACCAAAAGAACGACATGAAACGAATACTGATCATTCAACTCATACTTTGTCTTAGCCTGCTTGTCGATGCGCAAGTTTACCAGTTTCGTGGCCCAAACCGCGATGGCAAGTTTCCCGAATCCGGACTTTTAAAAGCGTGGCCCGAAACCGGCCCCGAATTACTGCTGGAAGTGGAAGGCATTGGCAAAGGCTATTCTTCCGTGATTTCAAACGGAGAATATATCTATGTTTCGGGAATGATTGACACTTTGGACTACATGACTTGCATTGATTTTGAAGGAAATAAAAAATGGCAGGTGGCCTACGGGGAATCCTGGAAGAAATCTTTTCCCGAAACCCGCAGTACCCCAACCATCGAAGATGACCGAATCTATATCATCAGCGGCATTGGCGAATTGACTTGTCTGGATACGGAGACTGGTGATATCAACTGGAAAGTGAATGTCGACCGTGATTATGAATCTGAGTGGCATATTTGGGGTGTTTCCGAATCGCCGCTGATTGTCGGGGATAAAGTGATTTGCACGCCTGGGGGAAACCAAACTTCCGTAGTGGCATTTGATAAGATGACGGGTGAGGAGATTTGGAAAACGCCCAGCGTTGGTGGTCAGCGGTCTTATGCTTCATCAACACTTTACGAGCTCAACGGTGAGCAATATGTGCTGGCAGTTACGGCAACCAATTTAATTGCGCTGAATCCGGAAACGGGGGAGATAAAAATGACTTATCAATACTATAACAAGGAAAAATGGTCGGATCAGCCCGGGCTTATTTGGACCAACGTTCCCCTGTACAAAGGCGACGAGATTTTCCTATCGATGGGCTATGACTATCCGGCCAAAATGTTGCGGGTGAATGATGATGCCAGCGGGTTTGAAGTAGTGTATACCGATACTATTTTCGACAATCACCACCATGGAGTGATTGAACTGGACGGCTATATTTATGGCTCGAACTGGGAGAATAACCGCAAAGGAAATTGGTTGTGCAAAAACTGGGAAACTGGAGAGATTGTCTACGACGAAACCTGGAACACCAAGGGGGCTTTGGTTTATGCCGATAACCTGTTCTACATCTACGAAGAACAGCGTGGAAACGTCGCCTTAGTGGAGCCCGATCCGGAAGGCTTTAAAGTGATCAGCTCGTTCCGGATTGAAAAAGGTTCAGGCCCGCATTGGGCGCATCCATACCTGTTTGATGGTAAGCTGTTTTTGAGGCACGGCGAAGTTATGATGGTGTATAATTTGAAAGGATAGCGTGAATAGAATTCTTATAAATTCATTTGTTGGGTTGATTGCATTGATCGGGATCCTTTCGTTTGCTTTCTGGCTCACGAAAGATCCCACAAGCAACATTCAAGCCAGCTTGCCCGGTGAAGACAACCGGGAGGCTGGCAATTTGATTGAAGAAATCGTTCGTATTGGCGAAAATTTCAATCTTTTTGAAAATGAAGCCCCCGAAATGCAAGGCACCTGGCCCCAGTTTCGCGGTGAAAACTTTGACAACATCGTTTCAGAAAAACAAAACCTAAAGGATTCGTGGAGCGCCGATGAGCCAGAAATTTTGTGGTCAGTCGAATTGGGCGAAGGGCACGCCGGGCCTGCCATTTACAAGGGGCGGGTCTATGTGCTCGACTACGATGAGGAAACCCGTGAAGATGCTTTGCGATGCTTTTCATTTGCTGATGGAAAGGAAATCTGGCGTCGGTCGTACGGGGTGCATGTCAAACGAAATCATGGGATGTCGCGAACCGTTCCAACCGTTACCGAAGACTATGTGGTAACCATTGGCCCGCGTTGCCATGTGATGTGTGTGGAACGCGAAACCGGAGATTTCATCTGGGGAATCGACATGGTGAAAGAATACGGAACAACCATTCCGCAATGGTACACCGCTCAATGTCCGCTGGTAGTTAACGACAAAGTGATCCTGTCGCCCGGCGGAAGTACCATTATGATGGCGGTGGATATTCATTCGGGTGAAATCTTGTGGGAAACGCCGAACGAGATGCAGTGGAAAATGTCGCATTCTTCCATTGTTCCTATGAATTTCAACGGCCGGAACATGTACGTTTACAGCGCTGATGGTGGTGTTTGTGGCATCGCCGCCGACGGTGAAGATGAAGGCGCAGTGCTGTGGCAATCAAATGCCTGGAACCACTCGGTGGTAGCGCCGTCACCGGTGATACTTGATGGTGGACGTATTTTTCTGACGGCTGGTTATGGGGCAGGTGGAATGATGATCCGGCTCAATCCTCAGGGCGGAAAATTTGAAGTTGAAGTGATTACAGAATATCAGGCAAAAGATGGGTTGGCTTGCGAACAGCAAACTCCGGTGATATGGGATGGCCATTTATTTGGTATTCTTCCCAAAGATGGTGGCTCCAACCGCAACCAGTTGGTTTGTGTGCATCCGGATGATGTGCAGACCATGGTTTGGACTTCCGGAAAAGACAGCCGTTTTGGATTGGGGCCTTATATTATCGCCGATGAGAAGATGTACATTCTGGATGATGATGGAACACTGACCATGATTAAGCCGGACAAGAACCGGTATATTCAACTGGCACAGAAAAAGATTTTGGATGGGCATGATGCTTGGGGGCCGCTTGCCATTGCTGATGGCCGCCTGCTCATGCGCGACTCAAAAACAATGGTTTGTTTGGACGTTGGGGAGTGAAGCTCCCGTAATTTAGAAGCTGATTTTTATGATCTTCTATGATTCATGATGAAATATTGATTTTCGGAGAAAAATGATCACAACAGAAAGTAAAAGAAATAAATTTTGAAATCTTTAAAAATCATAAGCTATCATATAAATCCGCGCCAAAAAAGAATCGAAAATGAAATACAAAAAGCTGGTTAATCTGATATTGATTGTTTTGGCCCTGGCCATCGCTATTATTATTGCACGCGACTTTGTGCAAAACAGGGGAGGAAAGAATATTGAAAATCCGTATGCTTTCGATGTCAGCGAATATCGGAAAGTTGATCCTGCTGAAATTCTGTATAAAGAAGAAAAGGTATTGCAGCTAAAAGTTGGCGAACCCAAGGGAATTGACTACTACGACGGTGTGATTTACATGATTGCTGACAGTAGTTTGATTCAGCTTAACCTGCAAGGGCAAATGTTGAAAGAAGTCAAGTTAGATGCTGCACCAACTGCGGTGGCAGCCGGAAACCAACTTTGGGTGGCGTTGAAAAATCAAGTCATTGCATTTGATCAGGACGGCAACGAAATGCAGCGATGGAATGATTTTGGCCCGCGTTCGGTGATTACTTCGCTGGCCGTTTCACCTGAATTTGTTTATGTGGCCGACGCTGGTAACCGGCTCGTCTATCAATTTTCGCATCAAGGAGAACTGCTTCAGCAAATTGGTGAACGGAATGACGATAAGGCGGTTCCTGGGTTTGTTATTCCCAGTCCTTATTTCGATGTCGCTTTGAATGAAGAAGACTATTTGTGGGCAGTTAACCCCGGACGCCACAGCTTGGAAAACTTTAATGCCGATGGTGCAATGCGCAGTTCGTGGACCGCTTCATCAGTGAAAACCGAAGGTTTTAGCGGATGTTGCAATCCTGCCCACATGGCAATTATGGAGGAAAATGCCTTTGTGACGAGCGAAAAAGGAATTGTTCGTGTAAAGGTATACGACCAGCACGGAAAATACATCGGGGTGGTAGCGCCGCCGGATATGTTTGATGACGATGCTAAAGCGCCTGATGTTTGCGTGGATGAGGAAGGCCGGGTGATTTTACTCGATTTCAACCGCAAACAAGTGCGCGTATTCAAACTGAAAAACGACGAATGATGAATCGAAAAGAATTTATACAGAACGGTTTACGCCTGAGTGTTTTGACAGGGATCGTAGGAGGCTCCCTGTTTTTGATGAGCCGGAACAAAGTTGATTTTACTTGTTCGGAGAACAGCGTATGCAAGTCGTGTACTGCTTTCACCGGATGCGAGTTGGATAAAGCAAAACAAAGCAGACAAGATGAACGGTAAAAAAGAACACAAGCAGGCCAGCCGGCGTGAGTTTATCCAAACCGGGATGCGCTGGACACTTGGTTTTTCGCTGGCTGGGGTGGCCACAACGGCTGCGCTAAGGGTCAGCGCCGACGATTACGTTTGGCAGCTCGATCCCTTTAAATGTGTTTATTGCGGACGCTGTGCAGACTATTGTGTGATGACGCCTTCCGCGGTAAAATGCGTTCACGCCTACGACCTGTGCGGTTACTGCGATTTGTGCGGTGGTTACCTCAAACCCGATGCAAATGCCTTGTCGACTGCGGCAGAGAATCAACTTTGTCCGACCTCGGCGATCCGGCGTAAGTTTGTGGAAGATCCCTATTTTGAATACGAGATTGACGAGGATTTATGCTTTGGATGTGCCAAATGTGTCGAAGGCTGTTCGTCGTTTGGAAATGGTTCGTTGCACTTGCAGGTCCGACACGATTTGTGTGTTAACTGCAACGAATGTTCCATTGCCCGCGTGTGTCCGGCCGATGCTTTTGAGCGTGTACCAGGCAGCAACCCATACAAAATAAAAGGTGATTTTTCGGTTGGAACCGATGAGTCTAACCCCGCTTAAACCAAGAAAGTCAATGAACCGAATCTCAAAAATAACATTTTCATTAGCAGCTTTTTTACTGAGCCTGCCGGCATGGGCGCAGCAGCGTTTTCCGAAACCCGAATTTGAGACCGGCTATGTGCAGCCTGCCACCTCTCAAGCTCCCCCACGAGTCTTGTTTTTGGAGTACCTCGATGTTTTCATGTTGATTGCTGTTTTAGTCGTGGCCACTTGGTTTGTGGTGAAAAAGCGGTCGCGCCGCGGTGTACTCTGGACCTCTGTTTTCGCCTTGCTTTATTTTGGTTTTTTCCGAATGGGTTGCATTTGTTCCATTGGTGCCATTCAAAACGTTACACTGGCTATTTTTGACCCAACCTATGTGCTGCCGTTTACCGCCCTGCTGTTCTTTGTCATTCCTTTGGTTGTTACCCTATTCTACGGAAGGACTTTTTGTGCTGCGGTTTGTCCGCTGGGAGCCATTCAGGACTTAGTGGCTTTTCGGCCCATTGAACTGCCCCGGTGGCTGCAAAAAGTCTTGGGGATTGTTCCTTATTCGTATTTGGCTTTGGCGGTTTTATACGCCGCGACCAGTTCCGAATTTCTGATTTGTCGATACGACCCTTTTGTCGGAATTTTCCGCTTTGACGCTGAATTTCAAATGTTGTTGCTCGGAGGATTGTTTCTGCTGGTTGGCATTTTTGTGGCCCGTCCGTATTGTCGCTTTTTCTGTCCGTACGGCGTGCTGCTGGGATGGATGTCTACCTTCTCGAAAAAACACATGACCATTACCCCAAACAATTGTATTCAGTGTAAGTTATGCGCTAATTCGTGTCCTTTTGGGGCCATTGAAGAACCGGTGGAAGAGCAGGGAAACAGGCGTACGAATGTGCAGCTGCTGATGACTTATTTATTTTTCATCCCGCTGTGGATTGGAATTGGCGGATTGGCCGGTTCCATGATCCACGTACCGCTGGCCAAATTCAACTCAACGGTTTACCTGGCCGAGCAGTTGGTTGAAAATCCGGAGTTGAAGCAGGATCAGGAGCACATTGACGCCCGCGCGTTTATGCAATCTGGTAAATCGATGGATCAACTGGTGACGGAAGCTAAAGAAATACGTAGTCAGTTTTACTGGGGCGGATGGTTGGTTGGCGGATTTATGGGACTGATTATCGGCTTGACTTTATTAAAACTTTCATCGCACCGAAATCGGTATGATTACGAGCCAGATAAAACAAATTGTCTAAGCTGCGGACGATGCATGGATTATTGTCCGGTGAAGAAATAAAACAATGAATAAAATGAACTGGACCCTGAAAGATAAAATGAATGTAGCGAAAGGCATTGCCTGGTTTGCTGTTCTTTTTAGTTTGATTGTTAGCGTGATGCTAATTGCCAATTACGTGCAATTGAAAACGGTTGACCCGCTGGAAAGCCCGGCTTTGCAAACCTTGGTTGAGCGCTTGCATGATAATCCGCAGGATGAAGCGCTAAAGGAAGATATTCGGGCGCTCGACCTGTTGATTCGAAAAGCTTACTTCACCAGCCAGTGGCAAATTCGTACAGGCGCTTACCTCTTGCTTTTTGGCGTGGTGGTTTTTGTGCTTGCCATTCGCTATCTGAAATCGCTCAGCAACGAGCTGGATGAGTTGGAAAGCATAGAAAAGGACGCCTTTCTAGATAAACAACTCGCTCGCAAGTGGATGATTTATACCGGTGCTGGCTTGTTTGTTTTGGCGATGTTGTCGGGTGTATTTTCCAACAATATTTTAGAAGACTACGAACCGAAAGCGCTGGCAGAGGTCCAAATGCCATCAGGTGTGGAGGTGATTGAGGTACAGCCAGTGGCCGATAATCAAATAGAACCGGTCGTCGAAGCGGAATCTCCAGCTCATGAAGAATCGGTTCAAACTGAAACAGCAACTGAAGAGCCGGAAGTTGCCGCCTCGACTGAACCGGAACAAAAAGCCGCTTCCGCTGCCACAAAGGCGACCGTGCCAACCCGGGAGCAGCTGCGGGCCAATTATCCTTTTTTCAGGGGACCTGACGGAAATGGGATAGCTTATCAAACCAAGGTGCCTGAAAAATTTGATGTAGCTTCGGGTGACAAGGTGCTTTGGAAAGTGAAAGTTCCAAAACATGGATACAATTCGCCCATTGTGTGGGGCGATCAATTGTTTGTTACAGGGGCTGATAATGATGCCCGCGTGGTTTACTGTTACAATAAAAATACCGGCGATCTGCTGTGGGAAGCCAACGCCGATCAAATTGCGGGTTCACCTGCGAAGTTGCCGAAAGTTACGGAAGATACCGGTTTAGCAGCACCAACCATGGCAACCAATGGTGCTGCGGTTTTTGCCTTGTTTGGTACGGGAGACGTGATGTCACTAGACTTCTCTGGAAAACGGCTCTGGGCCAAAAACCTGGGCGTGCCGGATAATCACTATGGGCATTCCTCGTCATTAATTATTCACAAAGACAAACTGCTGATTCAGTACGACACTAATCGTGGCGCTAAAGTCTTGGCGCTGTCAACCACTGATGGCTCAACCCAATGGGAAACCGTGCGTGATGTGAGAATTTCGTGGGCATCGCCGGTATTGGCCAATGTAAATGGGAAAGTACAATTGGTGTTAACTGGCGAACCTTTGGTGGCTGGTTACGATCCGGAGAACGGGAAGGAACTATGGACAGTTGATTGCATGATGGGTGAAGTGGGGCCCTCAGTTGGTTATGCCGACGGCGTGGTTTATGCGGCCAACGAATATGCGACTTTAGCCGCCATTAAGGTGGGCAGCCAGGCCGAAGTGATTTGGGAAGAAAGTGAATACCTTCCCGAAGTGGCCAGTCCGCTGGCCAAAGATGGCCTGTTGATTATCGCCACAAGCTATGGCGTGCTGGCTTGCTATGATGCCAAAGATGGCTCCAAATACTGGGAGCAGGAATACGGCGACGGCATTTACGCCTCGCCAATTTATGCCGATGGAAAAGTATATGTGATGGATATGGGCGGCAACCTGCACGTAATCAGGTTGGCCAAGGAATTTGAATTGGTTGCCGAATCTGAATTGGGTGAAAAATCGGTCTGTTCACCGGTGTTCGCCGACGGCAAAATGTACCTACGCGGTTTCGACCATTTGTATTGCATTGGAAATTAAGAGAAATGACAGAAGAAATCCAACATATCATTAGCCAGGTTGACAAAATCGTTCAGACAAAAGGAAACACAAAGAAAGCGCTGATTCCCATTTTGCAAGCCATTCAGGACGAATACAACTATCTGCCTGAAGAAGCCTTGCGCCATGTCTGCCACACAACGGAGATCACCCCCGAAAACATTACGGGTGTCGCCAGTTTTTACTCGCAGTTTCGCATGAAGAAGGCGGGTCAGCATCTTATTAAAGTGTGTGTGGGAACCGCCTGCCATGTGAAGGGAGCGGGGCAGGTGTACGATGCATTTAAGCGCCACTTCAACTTGACGGGCGATGAGGAAACCGATGCCGAAGGAAACTACACCCTCGAAAAAGTGTCGTGCCTGGGCTGTTGCACGCTGGCGCCGGTTGTTCAGGTGGATGATGTGACGTACGGCCATGTCACCACCGACAAAGTCGATTCTGTTTTGCATGACTTTGAAAGTCAAATCGGAAAAACAAGTAAAAAAAGCAAATACAGGAACGCCGATGGCAGCGAGTTTCAGGGCGAAATTCGCATTGGACTGGGCTCATGCTGTGTGGCCAGTGGCAGCGATGAAGTGAAAAAAGAGATTGAACAAACCATTGAAGGAACGGGCATCAACCTCCAGCTTAAAAATGTGGGCTGCGTGGGCATGTGCCACCAGGTTCCACTGGTTGAAGTAATCGATGAAAACAAGGAAAGCAAGCTCTATGCGAAAGTCAAACCCAACGAGGTAGCCGATATCATTCATAAGCATTTTAAGCCCAGGGGATTATTCGACCGCTTGAAAAACAACACCTTCCACTGGCTGGAAAAGATGCAGACAGACACAGTTTGGGAAGGCGTTGACCGCTACGCCATTGATGTGCGTGATGAAATGGTGTCTGGCTTTTTAGACCGCCAGCTACCCATTGCTACAGAGCATCGCGGCGTGATAAATCCGCTGGATATGGACGAATACCGAAGCTTTGGTGGTTTTGATGCTTTGAAAAAAATATTGCAAACAGATCGGCATGAAGTGATTCGTATGGTCAAAGACAGCGGATTGCGTGGCCGGGGTGGTGCAGGATTTTTAACCGGACTGAAGTGGGAGCTGGTGGAAAAGGAAAACGCGGAGAAAAAATACCTGATTTGCAATGGCGACGAGGGCGACCCCGGCGCATTTATGGACCGGATGTTGCTCGAATCTTATCCCTACCGGGTGATCGAAGGCATGCTGATTGCTGCCTGGGCAGTGCAGGCCACCGACGGCTATTTTTACATCCGTGCCGAATATCCGCTGGCGGTAACCCGCATCCGGCAGGCCTTAGTGAATTGCCGCGAGCAAAACCTGGTAGGCAACAATATTCTGGATTCCGGTTTTAATTTTGATATTCAGATTTACGAAGGGGCCGGCGCCTTTGTTTGTGGCGAGGAAACAGCGCTGATGGCTTCCATTGAGGGCAATCGCGGATTTCCCACTATTCGGCCGCCATTTCCGGCGCACAAAGGTTTATGGGGCTTTCCAACGCTGATCAATAATACTGAAACCTTTGCCCAGGTGTCCTACATCATCCGCAATGGGGAAACCCGTTTCAGTGAAATTGGCACGGAAAATTCAAAAGGAACCAAAGTGTTTTCGCTGACTGGCAAGATAAACCGGGGCGGATTGATTGAAGTGCCCATGGGAATCACTATCCGGCAGATTGTGGAAGAAATTGGCGGTGGCGTTCAAAATGGCAAAAAGTTTAAAGCCGTGCAGGTTGGCGGTCCTTCGGGGGGCTGCATCCCGGCTTCGCTCTACGACACGCCCATTGATTACCATTCCTTGCTCGAAGTAGGTGCCATGATGGGCTCCGGCGGCTTGGTGGTGTTGGATGAAGACGATTGTATGGTAGACATTGCCCGTTACTTTCTGTCTTTCACCCAAAATGAATCGTGCGGAAAATGTACCTTTTGCCGCGTTGGAACCAAGCGCATGCTGGATATCCTGAACCGGATCACTTCAGGAAGAGGAACCAAAAAGGATCTGGAAGAACTGAACTATTTGGCTGAATGGACCAAGAAAGGAAGTTTATGCAATCTCGGAAAATCGGCTCCCAACCCAATTGTAACGACCTTGCAGTATTTCTACGAGGAATATGAGGCACATATTGAAGGCAGCTGTCCGACCGGAAAATGCACGGCAATGATTACCTATTCCATCAACGATGAGTGTATCGGCTGTACCAAGTGCGCACAAAAATGCCCGGTTGACGCCATCAAGTTTGAGCCGCACAAAAAGCATTCAGTCAACACCGAGCTGTGTATTAAATGCGATGCCTGCCGGCAAGTTTGCCCGGTTGATGCGGTTGACGTGGAATAGCCAGCGGAGAGAGTCACCCCGAACTTGCTTAGGGGTCTGTTTGAGCAAAAAAAAAGATGCCGAAACTGGTTTGCATGACGATTTAATGAATGATTTTAAAGAGTAAAACTTGCTGATAATCGCGCTAACATAACTTGAAGATTTGGACTGAAAATAAAATTGTATTCTTAGTTGGATAGAATAAAAAGTTCAACCAAAAAAAATCAAGGGAATCCCTTAATCTCATAAATAAAGGTTCAGACGAATATGATCAAACTAACAATAAACTCCCAACCCTTAAAAGTTCCCGAAGGCACCACGCTTCTGGAAGCGGCCCGTATGCTTCAAATTGACATTCCAACCATGTGCCACCTGGAGGGAACGGGACATTTTACTTCCTGCATGGTGTGCCTGGTTAAAGATACCCGCAACGGCAGGCTCATGGCTTCGTGTTCGATGCCGGCCATGGAGGGGATGCATATTATTACTGATGATGCCGAGTGTCGTGAGTCGCGCAAGGCCTCATTGGAGTTGCTATTGAGTGAGCATGTGGGCGATTGCGAAGCGCCCTGCCAGTTGGTTTGCCCGGCACACATGAATATTCCGCTGATGAACCGGCTGATTGCCGCCGGGAATTACGATAAGGCGGTCGAAGTGGTAAAACGCGACATTGCCTTGCCCGCGATCCTCGGACGCATATGCCCCGCGCCCTGCGAGGCGGGTTGCCGCCGCAAGCAGGTCGATGAAGCGGTTTCTATTTGTTTGCTGAAAGGTTTTGCGGCCGATCAGGAATTGGAGAAGGGTGTTGCTTCTGTCCCACCCAAAAAGCTATCTGGGAAAAAGGTCGCCATCATTGGCGCCGGGCCCGCCGGACTGGCTGCCGCGTTCTACCTGAACAAGGCTGGCCACCAGGTTTCCATTTTTGAAAAGAACGCAAAGGCTGGTGGCGATCTGCTTCAGATTGAAGAAACGGAGTTGCCAGTGAAAGTGATGGAAGCCGAATTTTCAGCTATTCTGAATTCGAATATCAAAACCTATTTCAATATTGAAATAGACCAGCAACAGTTGGAACAACTTCAGCAGGAAAATGATGCCGTAATTTTGGCAACCGGCTCCATAAACGACCAATTGAGAGAGTGGGGGATAACCCTCTCAAAAACAGGCATCGAAGTAGATAAAGGAACTTATCTTACTTCAATCGAAAAGGTATTTGCCGTTGGCAATGCGTTGCGCCCTTCAAAACTGGCGGTCCGCTCGGTGGGGCAGGCAAAAGAGCTGGCTTTTGTGTTGGATGATTGGTTCCGGAGCAATCAGTTAAGCGGGTATCCAAGTCGGTTCAATTCGAAGTTTGGCAAGTTGCAGGAATCGGAATTTATTGAGTACCTGAAAGAGTCGGTGGATGAAAAGCGACTGGAAGCCACGCGTGGAAAGGCGGTTGGTTTTACGGGGGAAGAAGCAGTTGCCGAGGCGAAGCGCTGCTTGCACTGCGATTGCCGAAACCCCGAAAGCTGCAAACTACGCGAACTTTCGGATATCTACGGCGCGCAGCAAAAACGTTTTCAATACGATGAACGGTTTAAGGCTCAAAAAGAATTTGCCCCGCAAAATATTGTTTATGAATCGGGCAAATGTATCAAGTGTGGAATTTGTGTGCGAATCACTCAGCAATACCAGGAAAGCTTTGGGTTTTCATTCATCGGCAGGGGATTTGATGTGAAGGTGGGCGTGCCGTTTTCTGAATCGGTGGAGAAAGCTCTCAAAAAAACAGCCGCATTGGTGGCCGAAAAATGCCCGACAGGAGCTTTATCTAAAACAGATACTGAAGAACAGATATAGCATAGCGGTCATCCCGGGCTTGTCTCGGGATCTGTCGCAGATGAGAAAAAATATTAAAAACAGAGAACCCTGAGGATTACACAGAGTTAAAGGAGATTTTGCAGCTATGAAGAAATGCCAACTAATATTGATCCTGTTATTTTCAACGAACGTACTGTTTGCTCAGTCCGAATGGCCCATCTTTCGGGGCAACCAACAGCTAACAGCGGCCGTTGCGTATGAGTTGCCAAACCAGTTACAGTTGTTGGCTTCCTTTCAAACCGAAGGTGATATCAAAGCTTCGCCCGTGGTAAACAACGGCGTGGTTTACTGCGGATCGACCGATGGCTACTTCTATGCCTTCAACCTAAAAGGCGAACTGAAGTGGAAGTTTGATGCCGGAAATGCCATTGAAGCCCCTGCGGTGTTGCTCGATGGGAAAGTCATTTTTGGTTCGTTGGACGGCTTGTTGTTTTGCCTGAATCAGAACAATGGTGCGGTAGTTTGGAAGTATAAAACCGATAACCAGATCATCGGCTCGGCCAACTGGCACACTGCCAATGGGCACACCGTGCTGGCTGTGGGGAGTTACGACTACTTTCTGCACGGCGTCAAGCTGGCAGATGGGCAAGGTTTATGGCAATACGAATCCGACAATTTTATCAATGGCGCACCGGCGCTGTACAATAACAACGTAGTTTTTGGTGGATGCGACGGCTTCTTGCACCTGGTCAACCTCCAAACGGGGCAGGTGACCCGCAAAATTGAATTATCAACCTACATGGCGTCATCCCCAGCGATTGTAGGCAGCGAAGCTTACATTGGCGACTATGAAGGGCGCTTTTTTGCTGTCGATTTGGAAAATGGCAACGTACGCTGGACCTACGACGATGCGGAAAAGAGCTTGCCTTTTATTGCTTCTCCAGCCGTTTCAGGCGACTGCATTGTCTTGGGAAATGAAGACCGCCAGCTGTATTGTTTCAACCGAAAAGACGGAACAGTTGTCTGGACCAAGCGATTGTCGAACCGGATTAATTCCTCATCGGTGATCGCCGGAAACAAAGTTGTTACCGCAACCATGGATGGTATGCTTTTTATGCATAACTTACAAACGGGAGAGGAATTGCAGCGGTACGAATTGGGTAGCCAGATGATGAGCTCGCCAGCAGTTTACGATGGCAAAATCATCATTGGTGCCAACGATGGAAGAATCTATATTATGGGGAAATGAACAGCTGGCAACTTGAACACTGAAACTCGAAACGCAATGAAAATAGCACACATTATACCCGGTTCAGGCGGCAGTTTTTACTGCGGCAACTGCTTGCGCGACAGCAAGTACATGAAAGCATTGCAGGATTTAGGCCAGGAGGTGATTAAAGTTCCGCTTTACCTGCCCCTGTTTGAAGATGCGCACGATTTGAATGAAGTGCCTGTGTTTTATGGAGCGGTGGACATTTATTTGAAACAGCGCTTCCCCGTTTTCCGGCACATGCCCGCCTTTGTCGATAAAATGCTGAATTCGAAATCGGTGTTAAATCTGGCGGCCCAAAACGCCGGTTCAACGCGGGCTAAAGGTCTGGAGGAAATGACCGTTTCGATGTTGTTGGGCGAAGAAGGTTTGCAAAAAGAAGAACTGGAGCGCTTGGTGGAGTGGTTGCGTGATGAGGCCAAGCCTGATGTGGTGCACCTTTCGAATGCTTTGTTGCTGGGACTGGCGCGGCGAATCAAGCAGGAAATGAATATTCCGGTGGTTTGCTCCTTGCAGGACGAAGATGTTTGGGTAGATGTGATGAGCGACAAGCACCGCGAAGAAGTTTGGCAAATCATGGAAGCACGTGGTCGCGAAGTGGATGCTTTTATAGCAGTCAGCGATTTTTATGCTGAGGAGATGAAAATGCGTATACGCATCCGCCCGGATCAACTTTTTATCAATCACATTGGGGTGGATGCGGCTGACTACCTGGTGAAGCCCGTCCAGGAGAAAGAGCCTGTCATTGGGTTTATTTCGCGCATGTGCGAAGAAAATGGACTGGGGATTTTGGTCGATGCCTTTTTGTTGTTGAAGGAAGATGAAGCTTTCAGCCCGGTGAAGTTGAAGATTACCGGAGGCAAAACCAATGATGATACGGCTTTCATCAAGCAGCAAAAGAAAAAAATAGCTGCGGTCGGCTTGGAGGAGCAGGTGTTGTGGGTTGAAGAGTTTGAAAATCCTTCGCGTCAGAACTTCTTTGATACCGTGGCGCTGTTGACGGTTCCCGTGCTAAATGGCGAAGCGTTTGGCCTTTACCAATTGGAAGCTTTAGCCTCGGGAATTCCACTGGTGCAGCCCGAACTGGGCGCCTTCCCCGAAGTGGTTGGCTTGTCGGAAGGCGGCATCAATTATCACCCCAACAGCCCGAAAAAACTGGCCAAAGCCTGGAAAAGCATCATCATGGATAAAGAAAAGCTGGCAGCGTTAGGTACCAAAGGACTGGCAGGTGTCAAAACAAATTTCGATATTCATAAGCAATCGGAAAAGCTGGTTAGGATTTATGAGTCCGTAACAGCAAAAAAACAATATCAAGTTTGAGTTGCTTTTAACTTGAAACTCCTAACTGATTAATCATGCTCGAAATCAAATCACTCACCAAAAGCTTTCAAACCGGCTCGGAAACACGGCGAATCATTCTGGATGAACTCAACTTGTCAGTTCAAGATGGCGAAAGCGTCGCTATTGTTGGTCCGTCCGGTTCCGGAAAAACAACCTTGCTCAATATGTTGGGCGCGCTCGACCGGCCAGATAGCGGTGAGGTATTTCTGGATGGCGAACTGGTTTTCAGCAAAAATGAAAAGCAACTGGCCCAATTTCGAAACCAGTCTATCGGTTTCGTGTTTCAGTTGCACCATTTGCTTCCGCAGCTCAATTTATTGGAAAATATCTTGCTGCCAGTTGTTGCACAGCAATCAGCCGTGGATTCAGTCAGCCGGAAACGTGCTGAAGAACTGACCCAGAAGCTGGGCATCGCTGGATTACAAAATCAAAAGCCCGGACAACTTTCGGGTGGCGAGTGCCAGCGCACGGCCATTGCCCGCGCCTTAATTAATCGACCACGGATTTTGCTGGCCGACGAACCAACAGGAGCACTGGATCAGCAATCTTCCAATCATTTGGCTGACCTGCTTTTACAGCTCAATCGCGAAGAAAATACCAGCTTGATTGTGGTGACACACTCCATGGCCTTAGCTTGGAAAATGGATAAGATTTACAAGCTCGAAAACGGAAAATTGCAACTTACGGAGGCATGAACGGAATTAGCTACGCGATAAAATCACTGCTGTATTTTTGGAGATTGAATCTGACCATGGTGCTGGGCGTGGCGCTTAGTACAGCTATTTTACTGGGGGCGTTTGTTATTGGCGATTCGGTTACCTACAGTCTGAAGCAAATTACCTTGCAGCGGTTGGGCAACACCGATTGGGTTATTACTGGCGGCGAGCGGCTTTTCAGAGCCGAATTGGCCAACCAAATGGCTTCTGACGAGATGGAAGTTAGTCCTCACTTGTTTGTCAACGGAATGGCCGTTTTAGACGGCGGCAAAGCGCGCGCCAATCAGTTGCAGGTGTGGGGCGTGAAACCGGATTTCGACAGATTTGCCGGAACGAATGGTTTGTATGCATTAGTCAATAATGAAGCCGTTATAAACGAACAGCTAGCCGAAGTTCTTGGCGTAGAAGTGGGAGAGGAGATGCTGTTGCGGGTCAACAAGCTCAGCACTTTCCCAGCCAATACGCCCTTTGTTTCGGCTGACGAGTCCACCATTTCATTTCGGGTGAAGGTCAAGGCAATTGCTTCCCTGTCAGAAACCGGTAATTTTAATCTTCAGAAAATTCAATCAGCCCCCAAAAATATTTTTGTTTCGCTGGATTTTCTTAACCGGCAAATGCAGTTGGATGATCTGGCTAATGTGCTGTTGGTGAATGATTCTGGTATAGACGAAATGAATTTATTCGAACGAATTTCGGCTCATTGGAAACTGGAAGATCTGAATCTTTCTGTCAGAGAAAATGCCGGTTTAAACTATACAGAGTTAGTTTCCGATCGGGTATTTATTGAGCCCTCAGTGGCTGATAGATTATTGAACAGCGGTGAAACTTATCCAATCTTTTCCTATTTCGTCAATCAACTGAAGATTCAGGATCGGGTCACACCCTATTCATTTGTGGCAGGTTTACCAGCTACAAAGGCGAATTTACATGCAAATGAAATGATCATCAACCGGTGGTTAGCTGAGGATTTGAAGGCTGCTCCGGGTGATTCCATCTTCGTTACTTATTTTGAAGTGGGGCCGTTGCGCCAGTTAGTTGAGAAGTCGACTTGGTTTCAAGTGGCTGGAATCGTGGAAATGGAAGGGCAATGGGCGGATGTCAATCTGATGCCGGATATTCCGGGCTTGTCGGATGCCGGGCATTGCAGCGACTGGGAAACCGGTGTTCCTGTTGATTTGTCTAGCATTCGGCAAAAGGATGAGGACTATTGGACGGACTTTAAAGGCACGCCCAAAGCGTTTATCAATCATAGTACTGCGCAAGAATTGTGGGGAAACCGCTTTGGAGCATCAACGGCCATTCGCTCGAATGGTTTACAGGCTGCTGACTTTGAAAGTCGGGTTTTAGCTGAGATTCAGCCGGAAGATGTTGGCTTCCAAGTGAAGGATGCCAAAGCTGCTGGCTTGCAGGCGGCTAGCCAGGGAGTCGATTTTAGCGGCTTATTTATTGGCCTGAGTTTTTTTGTGCTCTTTGCGGCCTTGCTGTTGGCCTACCTCATGTTTCAGTTGTACCTGAACTTCCGTCGTTCGGAGATTGGTACATTGCACGCCATGGGCTTTTCGGCTCAAAAAATCAGGAAACTGTTTTTTCTGGAGGCGATGTTGCTGGTTGTAGTCGGAACACTGTTTGGCGTGCCTATTGGACTGGCTTACAACAGCCTGATTATGGATGCCATTAATACCATTTGGCGCGATATTGTACGAACCTCCATTTTGAGTATTCATGTCACACCCTTGGCCATTATTCAGGCTATGCTGATTGTCGGCGTCATTAGTTTGGTTAGCGTGTGGTTTGTGCTTCGCAACTATGCCGGGCAACAGATTATTGCCATGCAGCAAAGCCAGTCGGGCAAGTCAAGTTCCGGCAAATGGTCTTTGTGGATTGGCGTGGGTCTGAGCCTGCTCTCGGTTTTGCTGATGCTTTCGCAGGGCATTGGAAGCGAAATCAATCCAACCGTGTTTTTTATCAGTGGCTTTGGCCTCATGCCCGGACTGATTTTACTTTTGAATTCCGTTTTGATCCGAAGAGAAAATAGAATAACGGAGAAGTTATCATTTCGCTTTTTTTCGAATCAGTTGGTTTTAGCGGACCGACGAAGAAATCTGCTGATTGTTAGTTTCCTGTCAGTGGGAGTCTTTTTGGTGCTTTCTACCGGGCTAAACCGAAAAGATTTGACACGAAATGCGGACCAGCCGTCTTCCGGAACTGGAGGCTACACTTTTTTTGCGGAAACCAGCTTTCCGGTGCTGTTTGATTTAAATTCGCCTGAAGGCCGCTTTGAACTGGGGCTGGAAGATTCGCCGGCTGACTTTGTGCAGTTCCAGTCTTTGGCTGGCGATGATGCGAGCTGTTTGAACCTGAACCGCGTGAATCGCCCCCGAATTTTAGGTTTTAATGCCGAAAAGTTGGACGAGCAGCAGGCATTTACCTTTGTTGCCCAAACCGATGAGCTGAATCCTGCCCATCCTTGGTTGTGTTTGAATCAAGTGTTAGCCAATGGGCAGATTCCGGCCGTGGCCGACCAAACAGTGATTAAATGGGGCTTGGGGAAGTCGGTGGGAGATACGCTTATCTATCAAAATGAGTCGGGCGAAGAGGTAGTTTTAAAATTGGTAGGTGGCTTGGCCAATTCCGTTTTCCAGGGAAATATTTTGATTGCAGATCGGTTGTTTTATGCGAATTTTCCTTCGGTGAGCGGATCGCAAGTGTTTTTGGTACAGGCTCCTGAAACCGAAGAGGAAAATCTTCGCTCGGCCTTTCGAAATTATGGATTTGAAATTACGCCAGCCAAAGAACGTTTGTTGCTTTTTTACCAGGTTGAAAACACCTATCTCAACATCTTTCTGATGCTGGGGGCACTTGGATTACTTATTGGAACCATTGGGTTGGGAATCATTATTTTTCGAAGTATCTATGAAAACCGTGCGCAGTTTGCGCTGCTGCAAGCGACCGGTTTCCGAAAACAAAAAATCAGGCGAATTGTGCTTCGCGGATACATGCAGCTCGTCCTTTTGTCACTGGTAATCGGGCTGATTCCTTCCATTCTTTCGGCTTTGCCAAGTTTACGTTCATCTCTCTATTTTGGACTAATTTACTGGAGTCTGGCTATTTTTGTTTTGGTGCTTGCCAGTGCCTGGCTGTGGGTTTTTACAGGGAATCGTCTGGCAATGAGGGGCAACCTGTACGACGCGCTGAGAAATGATTAATCGAATTTTGGCAAGCAAAAAAATGGGAACTGCCGGTAAGCGAAGTTCCCATTCTATCTATGATTTCGTTATCGTGTTACCGTCGTGCCATCATCATCATGTGCATCAATCCACCTCCGTTACTCACATTTGTAAATCCTGCCTGTTGTAGTCCCCGCTGTGCATAAGCCGACCGTGCACCGGATGCGCAGTACAAGGTGATTTCTCTTGATTTGCTGCCCAGTTCATCGAGCCGTGCATACAAATCATCCAATGGAATATTAATGGCGTTGGGAAAAGCTCCGGCCCGAAATTCTTCGGGCGTGCGAACATCAATAACCAACGGCTCGTTTGCTGAAGCAGAGGCACCTGGTGTGCGATTGCGATTGGCCATCATGGCTGATAGTCCGCCGCCATTTTTTACATTGGTGTAGCCAAGCTGCATCAGCATTCGTTGGGCGTAGGCAGAGCGTGCACCTGTAGCGCAATAAACCACAATTTCGCGCGACGCATTTGTTCCCAATTCTTCGAAACGATACATGAGCTCATCCATAGGAATATTGATGGCATTGGGATAGGCTCCCTCGTTAAATTCCTCTGGCGTGCGCACATCGATGACGATGGGCGAATGATCATCGGCGACTTTTGCTGTTGTTTTTTCTTCGGTTTCAGCCTTTTCTTTTTCCATCGATTTTGTGTCAACCGGCAACAAATCAATCTCAACCTGATTAAAACCGATGGTTCGGGCTTGCCGTTGCAAGGAGGTGTGTCCTCCCGAAATATTGGTTACATCGTTGAATCCTGCCCCCCGCAAAGTACGCAAAGCTTGATGGCTTTTCTTGCCGGTTTCGTCGTAAACCACGATCGGCCGATTGATCGGAATATCCGACAGCTGCTGTGACAGTAGTTCCAACGGAATATGGATGGCGCCTTGAATATGGCTTTTTTCGAAAGCAAAGATATCGCGAACGTCCAAATAGACCGGGTTCTTATCGGCAACAAAGTCATCGAGTTCAGAAACTGTCACAGATGGACTGAAACCAGAACTGCGGTTTTCGGCCGCGTAGGCAGCCATGTTAATGGCATCGTTGGCCGTACCAATTGGAGGCGAATAAGCAAAGTCGACGTCCGCCAAATCACTGATGGTCAGTTTTGCTGCTGTAGCTGTGGCAATCACATCCAATCGTTTGTCGGCCCCTTTATAACCCGCGGTTTGTCCGCCAAGAACCACGCCTGTTTTTCGATCATAAACCAACAAGGTGGTCACTGTTTCGGCTCCGGGATAATACGAGGTGTGATGTTCTTTGTGAACGACAACGGCATCGGCATCAATTTTGGCGGCGCGGGCCTGTTTCAATGAGAGCCCCGTGGTTCCTGCCACGGCCTCAAATACGCGCACAACAGATGTTCCGATGGCCCCTTTGTATTGATGGTGCCCACCCAAAGCATTCTCTGCAGCGATTCGTCCCTGGCGATTGGCTGGCCCGGCCAACGGAATTCGTACTTTTTTACCACTTACGCGATGCTCAATTTCTACCATATCGCCGGCAGCGTAAATATCCGGGTCGGAGGTTTGAAGTTCAGCATTCACCATTAAGCCACCTGCTTCGCCCAATTCAAGCCCGGTATCGATCGCCAGCTGCAGGGTAGGGCGAACGCCAATCGACAGCAAAACCATATCGGCTTCGAGCCGCTTTCCATTGTTGAGCTTCACCGAATTACTTTTGATTTCAGTGACTCCGGCGCTGGTGTGCACACCCACACCATAAGCCAGCAATTCGTTTTCAATAAACCCGGCAGTTTCGGCCTCCATCAGGCCCATGACGTGGGGCATCATTTCAACCACATTCACCTTCAGCCCTCGTTTTACCAGCGCTTCCACCATTTCAAGACCGATGAATCCGCCGCCAACAACAACTGCGCTTCGCGGTTTTTTTTCTTCCAAATGGTTGGATATTTTATCCATATCTTCGAGTGTCCACAGTGTGAAAACATGGTCGAGATCAGCGCCAGGAAGTGTTGGATTGATCGGCTTTCCGCCTTGTGCAAGAATAAGTTTGGTGTATTCGAACGTTCTCACTTCACCATTGATGGCATTGGTTGTTTCTACCTGGTGGGCTTGGCGGTCGATGGCAGTTACCAGGGTATTGGTATGAACTTCAACCTCATACTGCTCCTTGAAACTTTCAGGACTTTGTAGAATCAGTTTTGAGCGGCTAACGATATCGCCTCCAATGTAATACGGTAAACCACAGTTGGCGAATGAAATATCAGGGCCTGCTTCGAGCATAATAATTTCAGCTGTAGGAGATATTCGGCGAGCTTTTGCAGCAGCGGTTGCTCCGGCTGCAACTCCCCCTATAATGATGATCTTTTCCATAATCTTCTTGTATTTTTTTTATGACACGTTATTCAATATTGTATTTGGAGTCTTTTGATCAAAGCGATTAAGAATAGGCTAAACCAAATCTGTGAGCTTTGATTTAGGATAAAAAGTAAAGACTTACATTTTATCCGGCCTTAGCCATTTCTTTCAATAAAAAATCTTTGCTTTTGATACCGACAAAGCGGTTGATTTCCTTCCCATTCTTGAACAGGATGAGGGTGGGAATGCTTTGAACTTTGAATTTTTGAGCGAGACCCTGAAATTTTTCGATGTCCACCTTTCCTACATAATTATCACCTGTTAAACCGGCTGAAACATCATTTAAAATTGGCGCCATGATCCGGCAGGGGCCGCACCAGCTAGCCCAAAAATCAACCAACACCAGTTTGTTTTTTGTCTTCAGGTGAAAGTTATTGTCAGTCAGCGTGAGAATGTTTTGATGATCATCTACCAAAGGAGTATTTTTCATTTTAGCGCGGGCAATTTTTGCCAGAATGAGAAACCCGATGATCAGAACTACAATTACGATGAGGATTATTTTTACCATTTTGTGTTTTCTAAAGTTAAGTTCGATGCAAAAGTATTCTGACTGAAAGCAGCAGGCAAGTATCGTTGACGCTGTCTTTGCAACTTTCGGATTGAAATAGAACAACTTTTTTATTGATTTATTCCTAACTTCGCCGTGCAACGCAACGAAGTAAGCTCATGAAGACAATTTTGGAAACTGACGATAATTTTATTTGCGACATTAAAGCGCCATGTTTTCAGACACTTGGACCAGATGAAGTGGAACTGGTCCGGTCGGCCAAAACACAAGTTCATTTTCGAAAAGGCGACAACCTGACCAAACAAGGTGCTTTTGCGTCGTACGTATTGTTTTTGATTGATGGCCTGGTCAAACAGTACCTGGAAGGCGACAACAATAAGCTTTACAACCTGAAAATTTTTCAGCAGGGCGATTTTGTTGGCTTGTCATCAGCATTTTCAAAAAGCACTTTCGATTATTCTACCGTGGCGCTTACTGATTGTATGGCTTTTCTCATAGAAAAGGAAGCTATAGGCCAAGTGGTACGGCAGAATGGCTTGTTCGGTTTCAATTTTATTCAGCGATATTGTGAGCAGAGCACAGGATTGTTTTCAACCATCCGAAACGTGCTATATAAACAAATGAATGGCCGCCTGGCCGCTACCTTGCTATACCTGAACGGCTTTAAAGCAGCGAATCCCAAAATTTTTTACTTGCTGTCGCGTAAAGATATCGCAGATTTTGCCGGAATCTCGACCGAGAGTGCAGTTAAGTTGCTGAAATCCTTTGAAAAAGACGGATTGATTCAATTGAAAGACAAAGATGTGATTGTGCTTGACTTTGATAAGCTGCATGAGATTAGTCTGCGGGGGTAAAATTGGCACTTCAAATTTTTTGTATTGAAAAGGAATCCTTCGGAGTTCAACGATTGATATCTGACTTGTTTTGAAATGCTTAAGAATATCATAATTGATCTCCCTTAGCCGCAAAAGCCTGGCAGGCTTAAAAAGAAGGGTAACCACCTCCAAAACACTTTGCTGGGGTACCCGGGGTGTTAAATCATTTACAAATCATGCAGAGTCAGGCCTGTCTTTCGGCTGTCATGCTCAATTCCGTCGGTTAATTTTTTCATTTTTTCGGAAAAACAACAAAGCTAGTCGATGACTCTCCATAATAAATTGAGTTGATGCGAAATTTTTGGATAGGGTAGGGACTAAAAACAATAATGGGAACCACTCGGTATGAATAGTTCCCATCCGTTACTTGACGACCGAAATCATCTTTCACGCCAGGCTACTGTTATTTTGACCGGCTGATCATTGAATCGAGGATTCTTGTTTTCAGCCCATGGCTTTCCGGCAGTGCCTGTTACAGCATCGCCATCCAGCTGTCCGCTCAACAGACCCGAAGGTTGTTTTCCCGGACGAAGTTTTTGACAGCTTTTGAGGAATTCTGGTCTTGCGATCATCCTTCGCTCAAATTTCGATGTTTAATGAACCGGAGTTCCAACGATCTCTTATTATCAGTCCGGAACGAATTCCTTTTCTGAAAATAGCCATCAATCTTAAAACTACTTCATCTGCCGAAGCAAATCGTTTTCGTTTTAATCAAGCTTGTAAAGAACGAGTCTTTGGTTGCTTAAACTTCGGCTCCTTTGGTGCGCAAACCCGAGGGTTTGGATGATTTGACGCTGGCTCAGCTAAGAGCTTTTGTCGCCTCCATATTTCCGGAGCAGTCTTTTATCGCTCACCTGATAGTATCAAATGTACATTGAAAAACCAATATAAGTCAATTATTTTGAGGGTTTTAAATCAACCTGCTGTTAACCGGAGATATTAACAATTGTTGATAAGTTCTATAGGGTTTATGCCGCTTAACTTACCGGAAGGTTTTCAATACGCTGTCGCGTTGGTTATGAACAATTTTGGTGCCTGATGCAAGATTGAAATTAACATGAGCTGTACTGTGGGACAAAAAAAATGCTCCCGAACAGGGAGCATTTTAAGTCTTATGACACTGAATGGATTAACATCCCGGAATATTTTTGTCGCCGGCTTGTTCATGATACCATTTGAGTGGATATGATGATGGGCGCTCAATAGGTAATCCGTAGAGGCGGTCCATAACCAGACTTGCCAATACGCCAAGTGCTCTTGATACTCCGAACATGACCGTGTAGAAGGAATGCTCTTTGATGCCATAGTGGTAAAGCAAAGAACCTGAATAGGCATCTACGTTTGGCCAGGGGTTTTTCACCTTTCCGGTTTCTTCCAAAATTGGCGGTACCACTCGGGAAAGCGTATTAACGATATTGATTAGTTTATCGTCTTTCACATATTTTTTGGCAAATTCCTGTTGTGCTGTAAACCTTGGATCAGTTTGACGCAAAACGGCGTGTCCATACCCCGGAATAACGCGGCCTTCAGCTAGTGTACGTTTGGTATAGGCAATAATTTCGTCTTCCGATGGAGTTTCGGTATCCAACTCCTGAAGCATGGCGAAAATCCAATTGATGACTTCTTGATTGGCGTAGCCATGAAGTGGACCGGCTAATCCAAGCATACCTGCAGCATAGGCGTAATAAGGGTTGCTAAGCGCAGAACCAACCAGGTGTGTGGCATGAGCCGAAACGTTTCCACCTTCATGATCGGAATGGATCACCATATACAAGCGAAGCAAACGCTTCACTTCTTCGCTGTCGTGTCCCATCATGTGAGCTAGATTGCCAGCCCAATCCAGACGTGGATCCGGTTCAATATGATGGTCGTTATAGAACTGGCGGCGATAGATGTACGCTGCGATTCTTGGCAAACGTGCAATCAGATTCATCACATCCTCGTAAGTCGTGTCCCAGTAGTGCTTCTTGTGAACTCCGGTACGGTATGCCTTCTGAAAAATTGAATCTGTAGCCATGCTGAGAATAGCCGCACTGAACTGAGTCATTGGGCGGGCATTCTTTGGAATGGCATCAATTACGTCAAACACATGTTGCGGCACATAAGCCCGTGTTGCCCAGTCTTTGCTGAGGTTTAACACATCGTCACGCTCCGGAATTTCTCCGATCAACATCAGGTAAAAAAGTCCTTCGGGAAGTGGCTCCCCATCGGGATTCAGTCGAGGCAGTTTCTCACGAAGTTCAGGAATGGTATATCCACGAAACCGAATTCCTGTTGTTGGATCCAGCTTCGAAGTGTCAGTAATTAAACTTGGCACACCTTTCATCCCTGTCATTACCTGTCCTATGGTTACGTTGGCAATTACTTTATCACCATGTTCATTTTTAAGCCGTTGGTATTCGTTAACGCACTTGCTTGCTTTTTGGTAAAACCGATTTTTAATGTATTCCATTTTTAAAGTATTTTAGTTTGATTTTTTTTTCAATTTAGTGAATATTCCGGATTATTTCATCAGCAAACTCAGTGGTAGACAACAGGGTTGAACTTTCCATCATTGCATGCAGGTCTGATGTCACCCGACGTTTGGCAAAGGTATGCTCCATGGCATCGAAAACATGTTCGGCTGCTTCATTCCACCCAAGGTACTCAAGCATCATGACTCCCGAAAGAATAAGTGAGCTCGGGTTGGCTTTTCCAGTGCCAGCAATGGTTGGCGCTGTGCCATGGGTAGCCTCAAAAATGGCATAGCCACTCTGGTAATTGATATTAGCCCCGGGCGATATTCCAATTCCACCTACCATTGCTGCCAACTGGTCGGAAATATAATCACCATTCAAATTCATGGTTGCAATAACAGAATGATTGTATGGATGCAGTAAACTGTCTTGAAGAAAGGCATCGGTAATCACATCCTGCACAATCACTTTTCCTGATTTCTTTGCTTGTTCAAGCGCTTTTTGTGCATCCAGCTGCCCTTTTTCCATCTCAATTTGCTGATACTGGCGCCAGGTGAACACCTGATCGGTAAATTCTGATTCCGCTAAATCATAGCTCCAGTTCTTGAAAGCACCTTCAGTAAACTTCATAATGTTCCCTTTGTGTACAAGTGTTACTGAGGGCAGATCCCGATTAATAGCATAATGAATAGCAGCTCTTACAAGCCTTTCAGAGCCTTCTCTCGAGATAGGTTTTACGCCAAAAGAGGAGCTTTCCGGAAATCGGATCTCTGAAGTCACACCCATTTCATGAATCAGAAAATCCCGAAACTTGTTCGTCTTTTCCTCGCCGGTCATAAATTCAATTCCAGCATAAATATCTTCCGTGTTTTCCCGAAAGATATGCATATCAACCATTGATGGGTAACGAATGGGAGACGGAACTCCCTTAAACCATCGCACCGGCCTCAGGCATACATACAAATCGAGTGTTTGACGCAAAGCCACGTTGAGCGAACGAATTCCTCCTCCTACAGGCGTCTCGAGCGGCCCCTTAATTCCAACCAGGTAATCCTTAAAGCTATCGATAGTCTCGTCAGGGAGATATTGACCGGTAGTCTTAAAGGCTTTTTCACCTGCCAAAACTTCTTTCCAAATCAGTTTCCGGGATGATCCATAGGCTTTTTCAACAGCAGCGTCTAAAACTCTTTGGGACGGTTTTGTAATATCCTTGCCAATTCCATCACCCACAATATAGGGGATGATGGGTTGGTCGGGTATTTTTAGGATCCCACTTTCGAGTTTGATTTTTTCTCCCATAGTTAGTTCGCTGTTAGTCTGCTTTTCAGGTTGGTATCAATTGCATTTAGGAATTCCTCTGTTGACAAATAGTGCTCTTGTTTCAGATCCTTTTCGTGAATAATCAGGGCCAAATCCTTAGTCATTTTTCCACTTTCAATAGTTTCAATACAAACTTGCTCCAGTGTGTTGGCGAAATCAATCAAGGCTTGGTTGTCATCCAGTTTTCCTCTGAAAGCCAATCCCCTTGTCCATGCAAAAATGGAGGCAATTGGGTTGGTTGATGTGGGATTTCCCTGTTGGTGCTGGCGGAAGTGGCGCGTAACTGTTCCGTGAGCAGCTTCTGCTTCCATGGTTTTACCGTCTGGAGTGATCAAGGTTGAAGTCATTAATCCTAACGAGCCAAATCCTTGTGCAACCGTGTCCGACTGCACATCGCCATCGTAATTTTTACACGCCCAAACATATCCGCCTTCCCATTTCATGGCAGCAGCTACCATATCGTCAATTAAGCGGTGTTCGTAGGTAATTCCGGCGGCTTCAAATTTTTCTTTAAATTCATTATTGAAGACTTCCTCAAAAAGATCTTTAAAGCGTCCATCGTATTTTTTCAAGATGGTATTTTTTGTTGAAAGGTAGAGTGGCCAGCCTTTGCTGAGCGCCTGGTTCATACACGCGCGGGCAAAACCGATGATGGATTCGTCGGTGTTGTACATGGCCATGGCTACACCGTCGCCTTCAAAATCAAAGACATCAAACGATTGCACTTCGCTGCCATCTTCAGGGGTAAAGGTAATGGTCAGTTTCCCCTTTCCTTTGGTTAGGAAATCGGTTGCACGGTATTGGTCACCAAAAGCATGACGCCCTATACAAATCGGTTTTTTCCATCCCGGCACCAATCGCGGAATATTATTAATGATGATGGGTTCGCGGAATACTGTTCCACCCAAGATGTTTCGGATTGTTCCATTAGGTGAGCGCCACATATTTTTCAACTTGAATTCAGTTACCCTTAACTCATCTGGGGTAATAGTCGCGCATTTGATTCCCACGCCATACTTTTTGATGGCATGAGCAGCATCAACGGTGATCTGATCATCTGTTTCGTCACGTTTTTCCATTCCCAAGTCATAATACTTGATGTCCAGATCGAGGTAAGGGAAAATGAGTTTTTCTTTAATAAATGACCAAATAACCCGGGTCATTTCATCTCCGTCCAGTTCAACAACTGGATTTACTACTTTAATTTTTTCCATTTCGGGTGTCTAATTTTTGATTAGTTATTTTGTTGTTTAATTAAATTTAATGCTGAGCCGGCTTTATACCATTCAATTTGCTGTGCATTGTAAGTATGATTCAATTGGATAATCTCCCTGGTTCCATCGGCATGTACCAACTCGACATGCAATGGTTTTGCCGGTCCGAATTCTGATAAATCAATAAAATTGAATTTGTCATCTTCCTGAATTTTATCGTAGTCTGTTTCGTCCAAAAACGTGAGGGCCAGCATGCCCTGCTTCTTCAGGTTGGTTTCGTGGATTCGCGCAAATGACTTAACAATGACTGCTTTGACTCCCAAATGACGGGGCTCCATGGCGGCATGCTCACGCGATGAACCTTCGCCGTAGTTGTGATCGCCCACGACTACTGTTGGGATATTGGCTGCTTTGTAAGCGCGCTGTACTTTAGGAACTTCATCGTAACTGCCGTTCAACTGATTTTTGACCTTGTTGGTTTCATTATTAAAGGCATTGACAGCTCCGATAAGCATGTTGTTGGAAATATTGTCAAGATGTCCGCGGAAGCGCAACCAGGGGCCCGCCATCGAAATATGGTCAGTGGTGCATTTTCCGGCTGCTTTAATCAGCAAACGGGCGCCATTCAGATTTTTTCCATCCCATGGGGCAAATGCCGAAAGCAGCTGCAGACGACCAGAATCCGGTGCTACAATAATACTAACCGATGAACCATCAGCGGCAGGGGCTTGGTAGCCGGCATCTTCAACCGCAAATCCTTTGTCGGGCAGCTCTTGTCCTGTTGGTGGATCTAAAACAACTTTCTGCCCATCTTCGTTCACTAATTTGTCGGTCATTGGGTTGAAAGTGATGTCGCCGGCAATGGCAAGGGCGGTAACCAACTCGGGCGATGCTACAAAAGCGTGCGTGTTGGGATTTCCGTCGGCACGTTTCGAGAAGTTCCGGTTAAAGGAGTGTACAATGGTATTTTTCTCGCCTTTTTCGGCTCCCGGCCGATTCCATTGTCCAATACAAGGGCCACAGGCGTTGGCGAATACACTCGCCCCAATTTTATTAAAAATGTCGATAAAACCATCGCGCTCAATGGTGTATCGAACTTGCTCTGAGCCTGGAGTAATAGTAAATTCTGACTTTGTTTTCAAATTTTTATCTACTGCTTGCTGAGCAAGTGAAGCAGCCCGCGAAATATCTTCGTATGATGAATTGGTACACGAACCAATTAAACCAACTTCAATTTTGGTCGGCCATCCGTTTTTCTTTGCCGCTGCGGCAACCTGTGAAATCGGTGTTGCCAGGTCTGGTGTGAATGGCCCGTTTAAATGAGGCTCCAGTTTATCCAGATCAATTTCAATCAATTGATCAAAATACTTTTCAGGATTGGCATACACTTCTTGGTCAGCTGTCAGATGCTCTTTGATTCCGTTGGCCAGATCTGCTACTTCTGAGCGTTCAGTTGCCCGCAAGTAGCGCTCCATTGACTCATCGTAACCGAAAGTTGACGTTGTTGCTCCAACTTCGGCTCCCATGTTGCAAATGGTTCCTTTTCCGGTTGCCGAAAGTGATTCGGCGCCTTCTCCAAAATATTCAATAATGGCACCTGTGCCTCCTTTTACCGTTAAAATACCAGCTACTTTCAGGATAATATCTTTAGGAGCGGTCCAGCCACTAAGTTTTCCGGTTAGTTTCACACCAATCAGTTTAGGGAATTTTAGTTCCCAAGCCATACCGGCCATCACGTCAACAGCGTCGGCACCACCTACGCCAATGGCAACCATCCCCAGCCCGCCGGCATTCACAGTGTGCGAGTCAGTTCCAATCATCATTCCGCCAGGGAAAGCGTAGTTTTCCAAAACGACCTGATGAATAATACCAGCTCCCGGCTTCCAAAAGCCAATGCCATACTTGTTTGAAACCGACTCCAAGAAATCAAAAACTTCTTTGTTGCTTTCCAACGCGAATTTCAAGTCGGTACGTCCGCCAACACTGGCCTGAATTAAGTGGTCGCAATGCACGGTTGAAGGGACTGCAGTTCTGCTTCTTCCTGAATTCATAAACTGGAGCAAGGCCATTTGAGCGGTGGCATCCTGCATGGCAACCCGGTCGGGCGCAAAATCCACATAGTCACCCCCTCGTTTAAATTCCGTGACTTTTTCAGGTTCAAACAGGTGGGTGTACAAAATTTTTTCAGACAGGGTAAGCGGTTTCTTTAATACTTCTCTGGCCTTGTCTATACGAGGGCCAAAATTCTCGTAGGTTTTCTTTATTAAATCTAAATCAAACATATTGTGGTTTTTTAATCGATTGTATTTCGGGTTCAATATTCTCATCTTCCTTAACAAAAACAGCCGCTAAAGGTTTCCCTTGAAGGGCTTAAGATATCAAAAAATCCGTGATAAGATATGTATCTATTTACATATTTTAAAACAGTATTCTTTATTTAGAATAGATAAAAAGAAGCGATCTGGCTGGAATCATTTTCTGAAAATATGTTCTCTTGGAAAGAAAGGAGCTGAAGTCTCTATTTGAGGAGATGCTTAATTGGTTGATTTTTAGAAATAAAAAAACCACCAGTTTGGTCTGGTGGTTAACTATGGTTTGATTCCATGTTTTGGCTTAGGGAAGAAAACTAAGCAAGGTGTCGCCACGAAGTCCTCTTCGGAGAGTTTCGAGCGGAATGACCTCCGTTTCGGAAATATTGCCCAAATTGACGTTAGCTCCCAGTAATTTGATAAACCACACCTGCTGGCTTTTTAGCGGGGCTTCCCATAAGATATGTTCTGTGTTGATTTCTTTTTTGATATCCATGATCAGTTGGCTGTTGGCTGATCCGTCTTCCTGGTAGATGCCCATGTTGCCACTTTCGCGGGCTTCGGCAATGACTTTCCAGGCACCCGCTTCCAGTTCACTTTTCATCCATGATACCCATTCGGAATTACTGATTTCTTTTCCCCGAAGTTTGGTTCCAACTTCTGAGAAAATCTCAAAATCCTTTGCCAGGTCAGCGATGTACTGGCATTTTTTATCGTGCTCAATCGGAAGGACACCATCGGACACTTCGGCTGTTTCAACGCCGCTGTCGGTGATAAATTTACGGTAGTCGTCGAACATGTTCCGGGCCACGAATGCTTCGAAAAGTGTACCGCCAAAGTAAGGTCTGACGCCGGCAGACTTGTAAAGGCTGATTTTATCTTTTAATCGGGGAGTCAGAAGGCCGGTGCCAAATCCAAGCTTGACAAAATCCGTGTACTCTGCCGCTACTTCACATAAATCTTCTGCCTGTCGCAGGCTTAGTCCTTTGTCCATAACCATTGTCAGACCTGATGAGCGTGGTTTTTCAGGGCGTCCAGGAATAAACGGTAAGTTGAAATTCATGGTTAAAATTTGGTTGATTGGTATTCTTTTATGAGTTGTTTGATGGATTCGTTTTGTTGTGCTTTGGGGTAGTAATCAAAAAGATCGCGGTAACTGTTGAAATCAGCTTTCAGTGCGATTTCAAAGTAATCGGTGGCCGAACGTTCTTCGTTATTTTCAAGCAAATAAGCGGTTAGCCTGTAATTGATGTTCGAGTCGTCAGCGATAATCTTGTGTGCTTTTTTCAGGATGTCGATCGATTGCTGAAGCAGGCCTTGTTCGTATTGCATTTCAGCATACGAAATCCAGCTTTCACGGTTGTCGGGATCCAATGTTGTCGCCATTTCAAATGCTGACTCCGCCTGATCGTAAAGGCCAAGTTCATGATTGATTTTCCCATACATGAGCCAAAAGTCAGGATTGGCATCATCCAATTTGAGGGCTTTTTTAATCAACGATTGGCTTTCTGTCAGGTTGTTTTCGATCCACATAACCAAGCCTGAACCATACCAGGCTGTAGCATTGTTTTTATTGAGGCGAATGGCTTTGCGATAGTTGACCAAAGCTTCATTGTACCGATCCAGGTTCAAATAACACTCCCCTAAATAGCAGTAGGCATCGTCATTCTCCTTATCGATTTCCAGGTATTCGAGATAACATTCGATGGCTTCTTCGTGCTGGTTGTTGTTCGACAGAGCGTTGGCTTTATTGAAAAGTGCCTGTTCAAACTCACCATTCAGTGCAATCGAAAAGTCGTAAGCCTCAACCGCTTTATCGTGCTGCCCAATCCTGTTGAAAGTAATGCCTAAGTTGTACCAAACTGATGGATTAAACGGGTCGATGTCGAGGTATTTGTTGTAATACAGAATGCTTTTCTCATCCAGGTTATCCTTGTCGCAATAATAGGCGAGTTCGTACAATACTTGTTCGTTTTCCGGGTTGGCATCGTAGGCTCGTTCCAAAAACGAAATAGCCTTTTTAATTTCACCGGCTTGACCTAACGTGAGACCGATGTTGTAGAGCAACTCGTCTTCTTCATCGTAATTGTGAAAAATGGCTTGTTCATAAGCCAAAATGGCTGCATCAATTTGCTCAAGCATGATGAGTGCTGAGCCTTTAATCAGGTAGACATCCGAGTTACTGTCTTCAATTTGCTCGACTACGCGAATGATTTCAAGCGTTTCTTCAACTTTTTCGTCGACCAAAAGAAGTTGTGCTTTCTTAATTTGCAGTGCTATGGATGTGGGATGAAGTTTCATTCCGTTGTCGATGGCTAAATTAGCCATGCTTATTTGTCCTTCATCCAGAAAATAATCCACAATGCCTTCTACTTCAAAAACATCAAAATAGTCAACTTGGTTGGCATTCATCATTTTTTCGAAGCGTTTGACGGCTTCCCCTATCTCCTCGCTGTCGTAAAAGTCCCTTGAGTCTTCTTCCATAGAATCAAAAAATTGCAACTGCAAATTTAATAATACTTTTTAGAATTACTTAATCCGGCTGGTGCTCTTTTCGTAATAAGTCGTTGACCGCTTTTACCGGATTGAAAGTCAGTATTGGAACTTCCACAAACAGCGTGTTCCAATCAGCCATGGCGCCATTCCATAAGCCCGGTAATTCCTGGGCCTTTAATTCTTTTCCGTCTTTCGATTTATATGATATGAATCCTGTTTTCGGATCTCTGTATTTTAAAAGATTGTAGCTTTCTCCTTTATAGTTTTTTGTTCCACACATTAGGTCAACAGGATTAAAGTGAGTGGCCTTCTGAATGATGTTCGCCTGTTGTTCGTCCGATAGGTCTACTTGCACGCTTTCTACAATCTGCAGGGAAATGGAGCCATCGGCATTTTTTGCCCAGAATGGACCTCCGCCGGGTTCACCTTCATTTTTCACTATGCCACAGACCCGAATGGGGCGGTTAAACTTCAGTTTAAGGTAGTGATATAACTCCTCCTTTTCGGAATAATATTGGTTTTCAGGCGGCTTTACATTGAGTACGTTTTCGAGAAAACTTGAAGCTTCAGAATAGAATTTGCTGTCCAAAGCGGTATAGTGGCGCTCATCCAAAATTTGCTGGTAGCTGAAAATTCGTTTCTGGTAGTTGAGCAACAGCCCGGCCAGCGCCTTTTTGTATTTTACGGTTTCATCTTTCAAATAATCGGGCACTACATTATCAATGTTTTTAATGAAGATCAGGTCTGCATCCAGATCGTTCAGGTTGTCGAGCAAAGCGCCATGTCCGCCGGGGCGAAAAAGCAGGCTGTTATCGTCATTTCGGAAAGGCTCGTTTTGCAGGTCCACCGCAATGGTGTCTGTGGCTGGTTTTTGCTGGCTGAATGTGATTTCATAGCTGACATCAAACTCACGTTCGTAAACCTCCTGTATCTCTTTTAAATGACTTTGAAATGCCTCCTGATGTTCGGGAGAAACCGTAAAATGGATCTTTACCTTGCCGTTTTTGTCTTTTGCGTAAAGCGCACCTTCAACAGCATGTTCTTGAAAAGGTGTTCTCGATTTTTCCTGGTATTGATGAAACTGTAGCAGGCCTTTGGGCAGGTTCCCGTAGTTCAGTCCCGACTCAGTTAACACCAGCTTTAGTATTTCCAGTTTCGACAACTGATCAAGCGGGTTGCCAGCTGTTTTTTTTAGGTCATTGTAAAAGGCAAAGTCTTTAAGCCGGTCAAAAAACGTTTTTACCTCTTGGTCTTGCAGGACTTCGGCTTCCGGTGTTCCGTTTTCAAGCTGATCGATTGCTGAGTATAAGCTTTTAAACATCCGACTGGCAGCACCCGATGCCGGGACAAACTTCAACAAGGAAATTCCTTTTGCAAGTTGATGTTCAAAAAAGTGAATAAACTCATCGACATGTAGTTCATCCAGTTGGATGATTCCCTTTCCCAAAGTAGCTGCTTGGATAATTTCCAGGAATGGAAATCCATTTTCAAAGTTTTTGACTTGTTCTTTTACGGTGTTCAGGTCACTCCCTCTTTCTTCGATGAAAACCAAATCTTCGGCACTAAACATAGTAGGATGATTTTTGAATTACGTTAAAATTAACTAATAGCACTTAGAATTGGAACGCCTGAAAGCCCCGAGAGTTCTAAAGTTTTCAACATTTGTTAGCAAGTTTAAGATTAATTTTTCATTTTCAGACGAATAGAAGAATTGCTTCGTAGATCAAAGATGAAGTTGATATTGCATTTCCTGCCCAATTTGTGTTTTTCAGGCAGAAATGACTTATTTTGCTCAATATTTTGGCTTATGAGGGAACAGGTTTACCCATGGGGACATGCAAATCGCTATAATGATTTTTCGACTTATTTCAGAGGAAAGTTCAGCGGACGGGTGCAGAAAGTGTCGGTTGACGCTGGATTTACTTGCCCTAACCGAGATGGGACAAAAGCGCTGAATGGCTGCTCGTATTGCAATAATCAAACGTTCAAACCGGATTATTGCCGGTTGGAAAAAAGTATTTCTGAGCAGATTCAGCAGGGCATTGATTTTTACTCGAAGAAATATCAGACGATGCGTTTTTTGGCTTATTTTCAAGCCTATTCAAATACTTATGCTGATATAGCCATTCTGAAAGAGCGGTACGAGGAAGCTTTGAAGCATCCGAAAGTTATTGGGCTCGTTTTGGGAACCAGGCCTGACTGCGTGAATGCGGAGATTCTAGATTATCTGGCTCAACTTTCAAAGATTTATTATGTGATGATTGAATATGGGGTTGAATCGGTCAAAAATGAAACTTTGATGCGAATCAACCGGGGACATCAGTTTGCAGAGGCCAAATGGGCAATGGAGGAAACGGCCAGGCGGAGAATTCATTCTTGTGCGCATTTAATTCTGGGGCTTCCGGGCGAAACAAGGGAAGACCTATTGAGCCAAGCCCGGACGATATCGAAATTGCCGGTTGAAAATCTGAAATTACACCAGCTTCAGATTCACAAAGGAACACGAATGGCTATCGAATTTAACCAGCGGCCAGAAGATTTTCATTTGTTTACGGCCGAAGAATACCTCGATCTGGTCGTTGATTACCTGGAGCTGCTAAGCCCTAGAATTATTATCGAACGCTTTGTGAGTCAGGCGCCATATGCGCTGTTGATCGCTCCCCGATGGGGCTTGAAAAATTTTGAGTTTGTGGCAAAGCTTGAAAAGCGATTGGCTGAAAGAAATACCTGGCAGGGAAGGCTATTTGAGTAGCTTCAAATTCCAATTTCGAGTTTTAGATGTTGAATTTCTCAAAAAAAAAGCAATTGTTTCTTCTTCTGTAACCTTTGGTTTTTATAATGTAAAAGCCATTCTTGTTTTTTCAAAAGTATTTGTTTGAGATTTAAAAGTGATTGGTTATTAGTCAACACAAATACTGCTTCCGGTAAAAGTAGTTTTACATTTGTAGGTCTTGGGTGTTTATTTGTTAGACGTAGATTGAAGTTTGCCAAAAAACGGGGTGTTTTTTTCAAAGGTTTTGTTTATGTGCCGAAATCAGATTGAAATAATGGAAAACTAATGATCACTTTTGCGAAAGTAGAAGTCGAATTTTCCTCGAAATACTTCTTACTGCCTTGCAAATACCCGTTTTAATAGGTCGGTCACCCGAGCTGCCGGGTCTTCGCGGATGTTCTTTTCAGTTTCGCCAATTTTCAGGAATAGACCATCCAAAGCCCGCTTGGTCAGGTATGTGCTCAGATCCGTTTCTACGGCCTCCAAGTCGGCCAACTGGCCCACAAACGAGCCGGCTACCTGGTTCCATTTGCCAGTCATTTCGTCCCAAGATTGTTGCGCGGAGTAATTGCCCACAATCTTCTTGTCGAGTGAACCTTCAATTTTGGGTTGGTAAAGGGCAAGCAGGTCATCGTAATTTGTTCGCCGCAAATAATCCGTAGCGGCATAATTACCTCCGGTTAAAATACCAGCTGCATCCTGAATACTCATCGTTTTGATACTATTGACCAGGATTGGAGCTGCTTCTTTGGCGGCATCCGACGCGGCATGGTTGATGCTGGCAATGACCTTATCAACCAAATCCTGTCCACCCGGCAGTTTGCTCAAATTCTTGGTGATGATGTCTGCTTCAGGTGGAAGCAAAATCTTTACGGCTTCATCTTTCAAATAGCCATTCAATCCCGAAAGTTCGGCCACTGAACTGTCGGTGCCAACAACCAGGGCCTGTTTCAGACCGGCAATAATCTCGCTTTGGGATAGCGGTTGTTGCTCATCGTAAATAGTTTTGGCAATTTGCTGCATTTCTGCACAACCGACGAGCAGGAAAAACAACCCGAGGAACCTAAATTTTGTATTCATATTGTATGATCTAATTGGCAATGACTAATCCAGAATCTTTTTTAATAAATCTTTGCGGTTCAATTTAATTAATTCTTGCCGGATTTGCTGTTTGTACTCCTTTTTATACCAGAAAAAGAATTTGCGTTGTGATAGTTTTTCCTTCTTCGATTTAGCTGTGTAAATTTTCTCCATCGTATAGGGATGGTAACCGGTGTAGTAAATGACCGTTGCCAACGTCATGGGTGTTGGCGTAAAATCCTGTACTTGTTCCAGCTTAAAATCCAGCTGTTTGGTTTCGGCAGCCAGGTTGGCCATGTCGGTGTTCCGGCAGCCTGGGTGGCTCGAAATGAAATAAGGCACCAGTTGTTGGTTTAGCCCTTCCTCCTTGTTGATTTCGTTGAACACTTTATTGAGCTTGTAAAAATGACTAAAAGAAGGCTTACGCATGACTTTTAATACATCGTCAGAGGTATGCTCTGGGGCTACTTTTAAGCGCCCTGAGACATGGTATTTCACCACTTCGCGCAGGTATTCCATGTTGTTTTTGTTGACCTGCTTATCTTTCGTTTCATGTAAAATCATATCATAGCGAATACCGCTTCCCACAAAAGCTTTTTTGATTTTCGGATTTTGGCGAACCTTGCGGTACAGGTCGAGCATCGGTTTATGATCCACGTCCAGATTTTTGCATACTTCGGGGAAGATACACGACGGGCGCTTGCATTTACGACAGATCTCTTCATGGATCCCCTTCATTTTGTACATATTGGCCGACGGGCCGCCCAAATCAGAGATATATCCTTTGAAGTCGGGCATTTGAGTGACTTGTTCCACCTCTTTCAAAATGGATTTCTCTGAGCGGCTGGCAATGAATTTTCCCTGGTGTGCCGAAATCGTACAAAAAGTACAGCCACCAAAGCACCCGCGGTGAATGTTGATGGAGTGCCGAATCATCTCGTAGGCAGGTATGGTTTCCTTGTTTTTGTATTTTGGGTGCGGAAGTCGCGTAAATGGCAAGTCATAAAAACGGTCGATTTCCTTTTCTTCGAGCGGTGGCCAGGGCGGATTAACTACCACCTGCTGGTTTCCGATTTGCTGGGTGATCTTATTGGCTTCTGACTTATTGGATTCCTCTTCAATATGCATGAAGTTTTTGGCAAACTTCTTTTTGTCACTCAGGCATTCTTCGTGCGAATACAGATCGATGTTATTCCACCTTTTATTGGTGGCGTAGTTGTCATCTTTATCAACCAAAAAGGCTGTTTGTGGAAGATTCGTAATGGTGCGGGCATCAACTCCTCGCTGCACCAATCGGGTAAAGTCGAGAATCGATTTTTCGCCCATTCCGTAGAAAAGTAGATCCGCTTTTGCCTCTTTCAGGATGGATGGTTTCAGCTTGTCTTGCCAGTAATCGTAGTGCGTCACACGGCGCAGGGAAGCTTCAATTCCACCCAGCATGACTGGTGTGTCAGGGTATAATTTCTTCAGAATGTTGCAATACACGGTGGCGGCATAATCCGGGCGTTTGTCATGCTGCCCGCCAGGAGTATAGGCATCTTTGGATCGCTTGCGCTTGTTGGCGGTGTAGTGATTCACCATCGAATCCATATTCCCCGAGGTCACCGCAAAGTAGAGGCGGGGAGTACCCAGCTTTTTGAAATCACGCAAGTCGTCGAGCCAGTTGGGCTGGGGGACAATGGCCACGCGTAATCCTTCGGCTTCCAGTATCCTGCCAATTACAGCAGCTCCAAACGATGGGTGGTCAACATAGGCATCGCCCGTAAACAGGATGATATCTGCTTCATCCCAACCGCGTTCGTCCATTTCTTTCCTGGTGGTTGGCAACCAATCGGTTGTCTGGTATTTTTCGTATAACTGATTCACGTATGGCTTATTCTTGATTTGTGTATGCAAAGTTAACCTGCTTTTATTGATTTAAAAGACTTTGACCTCTTTTTTAGGTGGGAATATGTTTAAAAAACCATGCAATCATGTAAAACCAAGCTTTATACTTTCTAAATTTAGACCAAGTTTAAAACCTTAATCATGGACATTGTCAAACCCAAAGACATTCTAAAAGCCAACCCTTATCTGGCATATTTGGGAGGAGAGAACCTCGCGAAGTTTATCATGTATGTTTTGCGGTTTAGTAAGCTTAACCGCCTTTACGGCCAGATTGCTGACAAGCAGGGCATTGAGTTTGTTGATGAGTTGATTAAAATTCTGGAAATCAACTACGAGTTTGATGCAGATGAGTTACGTAAGGTCCCTAAAACAGGGGCTTTCATTGTTGTGGCCAACCATCCGTTTGGCGGGCTCGATGCCATTCTGCTAATTAAAATCTTATCCCTAGTGCGTCCGGATGTCAAGGTGATGGCTAATTTCTTGTTGAAAAAGATTGATCCTATCAGTGATTTTTTTTTGCCAGTCAATCCATTCGAATCCCGCAAAACCATTTCATCTGACTTTGGCGGAATTAAAAGTGCGATGAAGCATCTGGATTCGGGAGGCGGGCTTTGCCTGTTCCCGTCTGGCGAGGTTTCGGGATACCAGGCCAATTATAAAATTACCGATCAACAGTGGCAGTATTCGGCACTTAAATTTATCAAGCACGCGAATGTTCCGGTTGTCCCGGTTTATTTTAGCGGTCACAACAGCCGCTTGTTTTATCTCATAGGCCGAATCAAGCCCAACCTGCAGCAGGTAAAGTTGCCATCAGAATTGCTAAACAAAAGGCGTAAGCCTGTAAAAGTTAGGATTGGTTCCGCCATTTCGGTTAGTGAGCAGGACGCCTTTCCTGAGGTGTACCAGTTTGGACGCTACCTGAGAGCCAGAACTTATAGCTTGAATTCGCGAATTCAGGTAAAGCGCTTTTTCAACTACTCGCTGAAACGGCAGAAACGGGTCGAAGAGATTACGAAACCGTCGTCGCCCGAGACGATCAAGAATGAAATAGCAGGATTAAAAAGCGAAAGTTTATTGTTTCAGGTGAAAAACTTCAGGGTGTTCTGTGCGCCGTCCAGCGAAATTCCGACCATCCTCTATGAGATTGGCCGCTTGCGCGAAATCACTTTTCGCGAAGTGGGCGAGGGCACTAATCGAAGTATTGATTTGGATGAGTTCGACCTGTATTACCACCAGCTTTTTATTTGGGATGACGAAGCCGGGAAGCTCGTCGGGGCCTATCGCATAGGCAAAGGAGCGGATATTTTGCATGAGTTTGGCCTGCGCGGGTTTTACGTTCACAGTCTGTTTAAGTTGCGCGACACATTCGAACCAGTGCTGGAGCAGGCCATTGAACTCGGTCGGTCGTTTGTGGTAAAGGAGTACCAGCGTCAGCCATTACCCTTGTTTTTGCTGTGGAAAGGTATTTTATATTTTCTGCTGAAAAACCCGGAGTACCGTTATTTGATTGGTCCTGTCAGTATCAGCGCCAATTACGCGAAAACATCGAAAGAGTTGATCATCAAGTTTATCATGTCGCATCATTTCGACTGGCAAAACGCCCGGCTGGTTGCTCCGCGAAAAGCATTCAAGTTTAAAAGTCCGGATCCGAACATGAATGTCATCATGGAAAACCTGGATGACATCAACAAGCTCGACCGGTTTATTGGCGACGTTGATCAGCTCAATACCGGACTGCCGGTATTGCTAAAAAAATACATCAAGCTGAATTCAAAAATCATCGGATTCAATGTCGACCCCAAGTTTAACAATTGTTTGGATGGCTTAATTTTGCTCGATGTTTACGATGTGCCCAAAGGCGTGATAGAGTCGCTTTCGAAAGAAACTAACGATGGAGCAATTTTGAATCGTTTTTATAGTAGTCGTGAATAATTTCAACTTTCTTTGTAAGCCAGATGTTTTAAGAATAAAATTAACATGATTGTATTATGAGATTATTACTATTTGCATTGCTAATTGGTGCTCTTTCGTTGCCTTCCTGTGTTCAGAACAAGAAAAAGGAAGCTGTACAACCTCTCGATACCAGTTCACTGGTTCATCAGGTTACGGTTGATGAAGTGATTCAAACCAGCACGTATACTTATTTGAAAGTAACTGAGAATAGCCAGGAAAAATGGCTGGCTGTAAACCGGCAGGAAGTTGAAGTGGGAGAGCAATATTATTATGAATCGGCTCTGGAAATGAAGGATTTCGAAAGCAAAGCATTGGATCGGGTGTTTGAATCCATCTATTTTGTACAGAAATTCAGCAAACAGCCCATTGAGTCGAATAATCCGGTGGCCGGAAAACAATCGCCACAGGGTAAGGCTCTGGAAGATTTTAATGAAGGGCTTCAGGTCAATCCGGTCGAAGGCGGGTTGACTATCGCTGAACTGTATGCATCGAAAGACGATTATTCAGGACAAAAAGTCATGGTAAAAGGGCAGGTTGTGAAAGTAAATAAGAACATCATGTCGCGCAATTGGCTACACATTCAGGACGGAACCAAGCATGGCGAAAATTACGACTTAACCATCACGTCGAGTGAAGCGGCTGAAGTGGGTGACGTGATTGTTGTTGAAGGTACGGTCACCCTGGACAAAGATTTTGGTGCCGGCTATTTTTATGAACTGATCATGGAAGACGGAAAAATAAAGCAATAGCTCGTTAAACGAGCAGAAACGAAAAAAGGGTGCCTGCTAAGCGGAGGCACCCTTTTTTCATATGTTTATCGTTTCATATTAATTAACTGTGCATAAGTTTCATACTGAACTTCAATGCTTTTTGGTGAACATCGACGTATGGAACTCACCGATAAAAATCCCCTTAGGCGTAGACCGTGGTTTTTCATGGCTCGTTTCATAGGATCAAATTGTCTGCGTTTTATGGTATCAGATGGGAATTGCACATCAATCATTTCCTTTTACGTTGACTAAACATGCTCGTTTTATTGGGTTACCGGACTTTATTCTACCGGAGTGCTTAATGTATCCACAGGCAGTGGGCTGACCTGATTTAAAAAGTGGCTGGCAATTTTTAAAACGGGCAGTTCATCCATTTCGTCTCCCAAGTTGGAGCAAATGCTAACCACCACCTTTTCCTCAGGGTAAACGGCAATTACCGAACTCCCTCCAATGGTGCTTCCCGCCTGTCCCAGTAGTTTCCGTCCATCGCGATCAACGGTGGCGAGCCATCCAAAACTACTGTTGAGTTGCTGCCCGGTACTCAGCTCATGCGGTTCCTGAAACAAGTCAATGCTCTCCTGACTGAAAAAGCCGGGTGCCATAATTTGCTGGGCGGCTTTGTTTAAATCGTCGGCAGTTGATAAGAAGCCTACTGCTGGAGCCATAGGCGCCAGGTTCACTTTGGGGGCATTCACCAGGCGGGCGATGTAATCACGATGATAAGCATTGCTTCGATTCGGAATAATGCTCATTTGATTGTCAATTACAGTATTGTCAAGCCTGAGCGTGTCCAGAATGTTCTCACGAATCAGACTGGAGTAGCTCTTTTTAGTCAGATCCTCTGCCAGGATTCCCAGTAGCGCCAGGCTATAATCTGATCTGAAATAGTAGGTGTTGGGTTCGTATACCAACGGGTCATTTTCATACTCGCTGATGTAGTCTTTTAAGGTGCGAATCTGTGAATCTTGCTGAAGCAGTTGGCTTTGAGAGCTTTCCGGAAATCCGGCAGTTTGAACGGCCAGCATCCGCAGGGTGAAATCGAAATCTTTCTTTGGAAATTCCGGAATATAGTCATAAAAGCTGTCATCCAGATCCAACAAACCCTCTTCCTGCATCTTGGCAATTAGGAAGGCGGTAAACAACTGTGAACTGCTGCCTATGCGGAACTTAGTGTCACGGGTTACCGGGGTATTCAGTTCTGTGCTAGCCATGCCAAGTCCTTCAGACCAGACAATTTCGCCGTCAACCGAAACAGAAACCGAGGTGCCCGGGGTAAAGCTGGTGATCATGTGCGTGGCCAACTCTTTTCGCGCATCCAAAATGGCTTGTTTGAATTCTTTTTTGTAGATCGGTCCATTCTCAGGTTTCTTCTTGTTGCAGGAAGAAAAACTTAGAATAATTACAAGAATTGGCACGATTGTTCTAATTGCTGAAATGGTTCGGGTAATTTTCTTTTCCATCATTCTAAATTTATTAAAAACGTCTAATTAGTTATGAAATGTTTTGGATTGAGGAGACCGCCTCCCCAGAAAATTTGCAGCCCTGAAAATAGTAAAATCAATGAAATTTGAGCCGGGTTGCGCCGTAAAAAAAATAAACAGCCTGTAGTAGCTAATTTTCGGTTGCCGAAAACCTCCATTTTTAAATTATTTAATGCAATCCCATTGGTGGCATGCGGAGGCTTGGGCGACATTCAGAGAAGGCTCCTTGCCGAAAAATCAGACAAGTCCATGACGAAGGCAGGAAGTGATTAGTCGGTTTTCATTTGATCAGGGTCGTAGTCTTCTGGTTCGATTTTTGTTAAAAACCTGCTTCAAAAATAGAAAAAGAGATGCACCAACCCGTTGCATCTCTTTTTCTATTTTCTTTGGTTGCCTTTAAAGCAAAGTTTTCAATTCCGCCTCAATTTGGCCATACAGTTTTTTACTGATGGGGTAAAGTGGCAGGCGGACAATGCTTTTCAATTTGCCGGTAATTTCCATGGCCGCCTTCACGCCACCCGGATTTCCCTCGCGGAACAGCAGTTTGAAAAAGTCGATCATTTGCAGGTGCAGCTCACGCGCCTCAGCAAATTTCCCTTCGTTGGCGAAATGAATCAGCTGGCTCAGCTTTCCAGGAAGCACATTGGCTACCACTGAAATGACACCAATCCCGCCAACAGCAATGATCGGTAAAGCCAGTACATCGTCGCCCGAAATAACGCCAAAGCCTTCGGGACCATGTTTCACCATTCGTGAAACCTGCGACGAAATGCCGGAAGCTTCTTTGATGGCTATGGCATTGGGGCAGATTTTGGCAATTTCAACCGATGTTGAACCGTCCATGTTAACGCCGGTGCGCGAAGGTACATTGTATAGAATAACAGGTACCGGGCTGGTTTTGCAAACTAGTTTATAATGTTCAATCAGTCCTTTTTGCGAAGGTTTGTTATAGAACGGCGTAACGCTCAAAATACCGTCAATACCGTTAAAGTCCGTAGCTTGAATTGTTTGCATGATTTTGTATGGGTCGTTTCCGCCCATCCCTAAAACCAGTGGAACCCGTTTGTTGGTTTTAGCTTTGATGCAGGCAACCACTTCTTTTTGCTCTTCAACAGACAAAGTTGGTGTTTCGGCGGTTGTTCCGAGAGCCACCAGGTAGTCCATGCCATTGCTTATTTGATCTTCAACGATGTTTTCCAGCACATTGAAATCAATGGAGGAATCTTCTTTAAATGGAGTTACTAAGGCAACTCCGGCTCCTTTAAACGGGTGTGTCATGTGTTATTTATTAGAGATTATTTATTTCTGTTTAAACCACTGTTTGTTTGTTTAGTTCACCTAAATAATGAATGATTTGTTCGGCCAGGTAGCTCGGTTCTTTGCGCTTGCTCACGTCAATGCTCAAATCAAAATAGTCGGGACGGGCTTCGGACCATCCGGCTTTGAAACGGGCATGAGATAAGCACCGTAAATACTGGATTTCAATTCCTGGACTTAAACTAACATCAATCAGTACGTCAAATTTGTGAGCTATGAACCGGGCAATCTCCTGATTTTTGATCTTCCCAAATACCGAAATATCATCGGGACTGAAAACGGCCTCACCACGAACGGATCCACGTTGGGCGGAGAAGCACAAGCTGCTGACTTCAATGCCCAATACTTTCAGTTGGTTGGTAAGCACATCAAATACTTCACGATCATCTGCTTTCCAAAGAATGCCAGCTGTTTTAACTTGTCCGAGGTTGATCACTCGAACCGTCCGTTTTAGCTGTTTATGCTTACGCTTCAGCAACCAGGTGATGATTTGATTTTTCCAACTCATAGTCAAGGCAAAATTAGCAAATTGTTTGTGATAAGCCGAATCAGAGCAAATCAAATGTAGCGGTTAGAAGTTTTCAGTCGTAGTCCCGGTTTTCAGTTTTGTCCAACCACTGGCACTGAATACCCCTTAATGACCTATAGCCGATGCCCCAATCACTTAATCATCTCCAAGAATTCATCTTCAGAAATAACCGGGACGCCGAGTTTGTCAACTTTCTGCATTTTGGAAGGACCAACGTTGCTTCCCCCTAGCAAATAGGACGTATTTTTTGAAATTGACCCGACATTCTTGCCTCCGTGCTGTTCGATCATTTTCTTTAGCTCATCTCGTGAGTGCTTTTCAAAGGTGCCCGAAATCACGATGCTTAGTCCCTCGAGTTTATTGCTTCTTCCTTCTAAACTGCTTTCGTGCAATTCAAATTGAAGGCCCTGCGCTTTCAATTCGTCCACCAGTTTTCGATTGTCTTCCTTGTCAAAATATTGCCTGATGCTTTCAGCAATACGCCCGCCAATTTCATCGATATCAATTAATTCTTCGTAATTGGCGTTGGCAATGGCGTCAATTTTCACCAGCTTGTTGGCCAGCTTTTTGGCAACCGTTTCGCCAACAAAGCGAATTCCAAGGGCAAAGAGCACCCGTTCGAAGGGAACTTCTTTAGATTGTTTTAGACTCTTCAAAATACGTTCGGCCGATTTTTTGCCCATGCGTTCCAGTACAGTCAACTGATCTTTCTTCAGGTGATAAAGATCGGCGATGTTATGGATCAGTCCCTGATTAAAAAGCAGGTCAATGGTTTCCTGTCCCAAGCCGTCGATGTCCATGGCTTTGCGACTGATAAAGTGCTCAATCTTGCCCTTGATTTGCGGAGCACATCCTGTCTCATTAGGACAATAGTGGGCGGCTTCTCCGTCATTGCGCACCAATCCGGTTCCACACTCCGGGCACTGCGCAATGAATTGAACTTTCTCAGCGTCCGGCTGCCGTGCTGATTCATCCACGCCAACAATCTTGGGAATAATTTCGCCTCCTTTTTCAACAAAAACCACATCATCCAGATGCAAATCCAGTTTTTCAATAATGTCGGCATTGTGCAGTGAGGCTCGTTTGACGGTTGTTCCGGCCAGAAGTACCGGGCTCAGGTTAGCCACAGGAGTCACAGCGCCGGTACGTCCAATCTGGTAGCTCAATGATTCGAGTTTGGTGGCGACCTGCTCGGCGGTAAATTTATAAGCGATGGCCCATCGAGGCGACTTGGCCGTAAAACCCAGGTTGTTTTGCAACCTACGCGAGTTCACCTTAATCACAATGCCATCGGTGGCCACTGGCAAATCAAAACGAGCCATGTCCCAATGATTGATGTAGTCAATCACTTCATCAATATTGCGGCATTTTTTTGTATGCTCTGACACTTTAAAACCCCATTCGCCAGCTTGCTGAATGGTTTCGTAATGACCATCTTCAGACAGGTTTTCACCGAGCACATAGTAAAAGTAGGCATCCAGCTTTCGCTTGGCTACCTCGGCCGAGTTTTGCATTTTAAGCGATCCCGAAGCCGTGTTGCGCGGGTTGGCGTAAAGCTGTTCGCCGGCTTCTTCGCGGGCTTTGTTCAGTTCAGCAAAAACCTGGAAGGGCAACAGCACTTCCCCTCGAATTTCGAATGACTCCGGATAGGAATCGCCCTTTAAACTTAGTGGTACGCTTCGAATGGTCCTTGCGTTGGAAGTCACATCATCGCCTTTTTCGCCATCACCGCGAGTGACGGCTCTCACCAACCGGCCGTTTTCATACAATAAACTGATGGATGCGCCATCAAACTTCAGCTCGCATACATAGTCAAATTCTTCGCCAATTGTTCGGCGGATTCGGGCATCAAACTCTTGCAGTTCCTCCGTGGAGTAGGAGTTGCTCAGCGAAAGCATCGGATAACGGTGTTTCACCTGGCTGAATTCCTGGTTGATATCGCTTCCTACACGCTGTGTTGGTGAGTTTGGATCCTGAAATTCTGGGTGGTCCTGCTCCAGCTTTTCCAGCTCTTTTAACTTCATGTCAAAATCGAAATCGCTGATTTCGGGAAGGGAGAGGACGTAATACTTATAGTTGTGTTCTTCGAGCTCGTTGCGCAGTTGATTAATCTTTTCCTGAATATTTTCGGTCGTCATAATTTCAAATTTGCCCTAAAAATACGAAAACAAGTCCGGATGAAAATTAGTTTCTTTGTATAAAGGTTGATTCCAGGTGACGATCGGATCCTTGATGCTCGACATTGTACTTGCGGCGCCGAGCTTATGGTTTGATGCTGAGTAAAATAGAAAGCTGAATGCTGAGTCTGAATGCTGGATGCCTGATGACTGTCATGAAATTAAAAAAATACTCAAATCGAATTAGAATATGAAACGTATCATTTCAACACCGAATGCACCGGCCGCGATTGGCCCTTACAGCCAGGCGATTGAGGCCAACGGAACGTTATACATCTCAGGACAGGTGCCACTGAATCCGGCAACAGCCAAAGTTGTTGATGGCGGCATTACGGAGCAAACAGAACAAGTGATGAAAAATATTGGTGCCATCTTGGAAGCTGCTGGCTATGTGTATGCAGATGTGGTTAAAACGACTTGCCTGCTGAGCGATATGGCCAATTTTAAAGCTATGAATGAGGTTTATGGTAAATATTATGCTGAAAATCCGCCAGCGCGCGCAGCTTTTGCAGTAAAGGATCTGCCCCTTGGCGTTCTGGTTGAGATCGAAACCATTGCCGTGAAGTAATACGGCCGGCGTTCACGTTTTTCTGTCTTTTCAACGAATGGTGCAACCAACGGGATAAAAAGTGTGTTTTTATTCGTAATATTTCACGGACCCCAAAGACCAATACCTGGAAACAGGAGACATACCGTTTAAGCGATCACCTATTTTTCAGAACCGCTAAAACAGAAAACGAATGAAAACCAGATGCCTGATCTTGGATGATGAGCCTTTGGCACGTGATGTAATTTTTAATTATGCAGAGAAGTTTGAAGACCTCCAGGTTGTTGCGCAGTGTTCTGATGCAGAGGAAGCCAGGCAAATGCTGCTCCAACTGCCGGTCGACCTGATTTTTTTAGATATCCACTTGCCTAAAACTTCCGGGCTTGAATTCTTAAAATCGCTTCAGTATCCGCCAAAAATCATTGTCACCACTGCCTATCGCGAATACGCGATGGAAGGTTTTGAGTTGGATGTGGTAGACTACCTTCTCAAGCCAATCAAATTCGAACGATTTATGCGGGCAGTGAACAAGTATCAGCAAATTGCCGGGGTCATTCAAGCTGATTTTAACGGCGGGAAGCCGTTTATTTTTGTACGCGAGCATAAAAAAGAAGTTAAAATTTCGTTGTGCGATATCCAATACATTGAAGGACTTGGTGAATATGTCCGGATTCACACCAGTCGGAAAAAAGTCATTACCAAAATGGGTATGAGCCAGATGGAAGAAAAGCTTCCGCGTCAGTTTTTTCTGCGCATCCATAAGTCGTACATGGTTTGCTTGTTGCACGTGGAGGCATACACCAATACGTCAGTAGAGCTTGCGGGTGTGGAGCTACCCATTGGAAGAAGATACAAAAGTTCGGTGATGAATTTGCTGACACTGGCTGAAGGTGTGAGTGGACTTTAATGAGGCAGTGTGCCTTTGCGGGGTAAAACCATGGTGAACCGGCTTCCTTTTCCGGCCGTTGAATCCAATAGGAGCTGGCCATTTAGGGCTTCCATAATTCCCTTGCTGATGGATAAGCTCAATCCAAATCCGGCTCCGGTATCTTTAAACTTTGAAGTTTCTTTGAACCGTTCGAAAATGTTCCGTTGCCCGTCTTCATCAATGCCCCGCCCCGTGTCTTCAATAAAAATCTGTACTTCCTGTTTGTTCGATTCATAACCAATGGAAATCCACCCCTGATTGGTGTATTTCAGTGCGTTATCCATCAGATTAACCAGCACTTGCATGATTCGCGCCGGATCTGATTCAAGATACGTCGGTTCTGAATCCAGATCGTTTAAAATCCGAAGTTCCAATCCTTTCTGTTCAAACGAGTTTTTATTGACGGTATATGCTTTTATAAGGTTGTCAATTAGTTGATTTAATTCAACCTGTTGAATGTTTATTTCCAGTTGTTTCTCCTGAATTTTGGAGATTTCCATGATATCGTTGATGATTTTCAATAACTGCTTGCCGTTCATGTTGATGTGTCTCGCATACAAACTTCGCTCATCAGGCGATGTTTGTTCTTCGCCAATCAAGTTACTAAACCCCATTAGACCATTCAAAGGGGTTCGGATTTCATGCGACATGTTCGATAGAAAGGCAGTTTTCAACCGGTCCGATTCTTCAGCTTTAATCTTGGCCTTTTCCAGGTCTTCAAGCAATTTGTTCCTTCGCCTTAGCTCACCACGAATCAGTAAATAGAGCAAGACGGCCGTTATTGCAATGTAAAACCAGCCTTTATAATTTTGAAGTTTTGTCAGGAACTCAATATCGTCAGGAACCATGAATGCCAGAATATGGTCTGAGCTTAAAATCCACAGGAAGCCAAGAATAAAGTATGCAACTGCAATTTTAACAGCAAAGAGACGTTTCATATTCCTGCGATTTACTTCGGTAAACGAACGATTAGAATAAAGAAAGTTTTTGAATCAAATTCGCTACTTTTGATTTATAGTTAATAAAATTAAATCTATTTTTTTTACTTTCAAAACATGATTGAGTGTAAAGGAACATATTTTATCAAAGATGGTCACCTTTTTCCAGTCGGAATGGTTGAAGTTTTAACAACCGATGCCATTCTGATTTATGAAGTTACGCGGGTAATAGACGGAGTTTGTTTGTTTTTGGGGGATCATTACAAGCGGCTGTTAAATTCCGCCAAGCTGGCAGGTGTCCCGTTAAAAATGACGGAAGGCGAATTTGCTGTAGAGATCCAAGCATTGATCCAGGCTAATAAAATGCCAAACGGAAACATAAAAATTTTGGTTCAATACGGAAATAGCCAGCAAGGAGCTTTTTTTTATTTCATTCCGCATGTGTATCCAACTGCCGACAATTATCGTCAGGGTGTAAAAACTGATTTTTTACTGGCAGAACGCAATCTGCCACGTGCCAAAACTGTCCAGCAACGATTGCGCGAGGAAGCAAATTCAGCAATTCAGAAAAGCGGGCTCTTTGAGGTGATTTTGGTGAACTCGGAAAACCAAATTCTGGAAGGTAGCCGGACCAACATTTTTTTTGTAAAAGGAAACGAATTTTACACTCCTCCATCCGAATTTGTTTTACCCGGAATAACCCGTCAAAAGGTGGTGGAATGTTTGGCAAGGCTAAAACTTCCTTGCATTGACAAGACAATCGATGTGGACCAGACTGCTGTGTACGATGCGGTGTTTCTGACAGGGACGTCACCAAAAGTATTACCGGTTTCGTCAATTGGCAAGCAAAAATTTGACCCTCAACACCAGGCACTTCGACTACTGATGAAAGCCTATGACGAAGAGATTGAAACATACATTAAAAACATCAAAAACAAAGGATTGTAAAGGCTTTGTGAAGAAATCCATTTTCTACCTAAAATTGAACCAAATTCATGTCCCGTTTTCTGAATATACCTATATTTGTTAGCCTTTAAATTGAATCTTTGAAATAGCTCATAATAAAAAATCAACCAATTAATAATCTTTTGAATAATAATAAGCTATGTCTGAATTTAAGTATCAAAAACCGTTTCCTATCTTAAAAGACACCACTCCTTACCGATTATTAACCAACGACTATGTATCGATTGTTGAAGCAGATGGCCGGAAAATTTTGAAAGTTGATCCGAAAGGCTTGGAATACCTTGCCAGGGAAGCTTTTGCTGATGTTTCGTTCTACCTGCGTCCAACGCACCTCGAAAAGTTGAAGCATATTCTGACAGATGACGAAGCATCGGACAATGATCGTTTTGTAGCTCACACGATGTTAATGAACCAGGTTGTTTCTGCCGAAGGTGAGTTGCCAACCTGCCAGGACACCGGAACCGCTATTGTTGTGGCAAAAAAAGGCGAAGATGTATACACTGGCGCAACCGACGCAGAACATTTGTCGAAGGGAATTTTTGATACTTACCTGAATCGTAATTTACGCTATTCGCAGGTGGTGCCATTCTCGATGTTCGAAGAAAAGAATACGGGCAATAATCTACCTGCACAAATTGATATTTATGCTGAAAAGGGTAACACGTACGAATTCTTATTTGTCACCAAAGGCGGTGGCTCAGGTAATAAAACCTTCTTGTATCAGCAAACCAAGTCGTTGCTGAATGAAGTAAACCTGGCCAATTTTGTCAAAGAAAAAATCAAAGATTTGGGAACTTCTGCCTGTCCTCCATATCATTTAGCATTGGTTATTGGAGGAACTTCGGCTGAAGCCACTTTGGCTACGGTGAAAAAGGCTTCGGCTGGTTACTACGACCATTTGCCAACCGAAGGCAATGAAGGTGGTCAGGCATTTCGCGATTTAGAATGGGAAGAAAAAGTGCAGCAGATTTGCCAGGAAAGTGAGATCGGTGCCCAATTTGGAGGCAAATATTTTGTACATGATGTTCGTGTCATCCGTTTGCCGCGTCACGCCGCTTCTTGTCCGGTGGGCCTGGGCGTCAGCTGCAGTGCCGACCGTAACATCAAGGCGAAAATTACTGAAGAAGGTATTTTCGTGGAGCAGCTCGAAAAAGATCCGGCCAAATACCTGCCCGAGCAAGCACCGGAATTGGCCCCGGCCGTCGATATCGACCTGGATCGCCCGATGGAGGAAGTGTTGGCCGAATTGAGCAAGTATCCGATTAAAACTCGCCTGAACCTGAAAGGAACGCTAATTGTTGCCCGCGATATGGCTCATGCCCGCTTGAAACAAATGATTGATGAAGGGCAGGAGATGCCGGATTATTTAAAGAAGCATCCGGTGTACTATGCCGGACCTGCGAAAACACCTGTAGGTATGGCTTCCGGAAGTTTTGGTCCCACAACCGCCGGCCGAATGGATCCGTATGTCGATTTGTTTCAGAGTCTTGGGGGCTCTATGATTATGCTGGCCAAAGGTAACCGCTCGCAACAAGTAACCGATGCCTGTCAAAAGTATGGAGGTTTTTACCTGGGATCGATCGGTGGCCCGGCAGCAATTCTTGCAAAAAGCAACATTAAATCGGTTGAAGTTGTAGATTTTGAGGAACTGGGAATGGAGGCTATCCGAAAGATACGTGTGGAGAATTTTCCCGCATTCATCATTGTTGATGATAAAGGAAATGATTTTTTCAAACAGATTTAAGTCGGTCAAATTTGATCTTTCTAATAGGAGAAGATTTTATGAAAGGGCATTCCAAAGTGCTGGAACGCCCTTTATTTTTGGCCTTATCAAATAGAAACACTCACCTGCACGAATTCCGGAAAAGCAAATTCGGCAGGCTGTTTGAAGAGCAAGAACAACTTGAGTCAACGTTGGTGGTATAACATTTGTATTTGCAATAACTCGTATAAAAACATTGAGAATTATGAGATATACAACAATTGGTTTAATCGTGATAATAGCCATGCTTGTGGCAGGATGTGGTGCCCCAAAAGTAACAACATCATACCAGAATCTTGCGGAACAGGCCGTAGCCGAAGGAAATTTCGAAGCGGCAACCGCAAATTGGCGATTGTTCTTTGAGCAGCAATTGCTTGAAGAAAATGAAATTGCTCCGGAGCATTATGCCCAGGCCGGTAAAATGGCTTTTCGCGCCAACCAAGCCGATTTGGCGCTGGATTGGTTTCAACAGGCTGAATATGGAAATTATGCTGATGCCGGCATGTACCTCGATTTGGCCAACATTTACAAGGAGAAAGGAGATCTGCAAAAAGAGCTGGAAGCCCTGGAATTTTACCATCGCAATTATCAGGACAAAACGGACTTGGAAGGGGTCAATAGCCGTTTATTTCAGATCTATGCCCAAATTAAGGACGAGAAAAAAGCCTTGGAGCTTTGGCCTCAGATGCGGCAGGAAGATCGTCAGGAAGAAGAAAATCTTGCCAACTATTTCGCTATTCAGCGACGGCTCGATAATGAATCAGTGAGTGATTCAATTGCGGAAGCACTTGTGGAGATTAATCCAAAAAATATCCCAGCCTTGGAATGGTTGGGGATAAAATATTATAACCAAGCCGAAGAACGCTATCAACGCGAAATGAAAAAGTACGAAGCAAACAGAACACGGGTTCAGCACATTAAGCTGACTCAGGAGCTGAAAACTGTGACTGCCGATTTTCGAAAGGCATTGGAGTATTTTAAACCCTTATGGGAAATTGATCAAAACCCTCGATATGCAGCTTATTTGGTCAATATTTACAACCGCTTTGAAGATCCGGACACAGCCAACTATTATCGCAAATATCTGGAGTAAGCCAGTAGCCAATAAGGCCAAATCGGAAATAAATCTGTTAATGTTGTTTAGGACGAATCAGCTGAAAATAGTATCTTCGCCGGGATAAAAAATTAGAATTTATGTTGAAAGGAATTATGTCGATATCAGGCCAGCCAGGGTTATTTAAGCTGGTAGCCGAAGCAAAGAATAGTATCATTGTTGAGTCGCTTGTTACCGGAAAGAGAATGCCGGCTTACTCCACTTCAAAAATCAGTGCATTGGAAGATATTGCAATCTTTACCACAACTAGCGAAGTGCCATTGAAAGAGGTTCTTAAATCCATTTCAGAAAAAGAGAACGGAGGCCAGGCAACAATAAAAGGTTCTGGCAATGAGCTGAAAACCTATTTTGAAGAAGTCTTGCCGGAATACGACAAGGATCGTGTGTACGTTTCAGATATGAAAAAAGTAATTCAGTGGTATAACTTACTGCAAAGCAAAGAACTTCTGAATTTTGACGAAGAATCGGAAACTGATGGTAACATGGAATCAGAGTCCGAGGCTTAAGGTTTTTATTGACGTTCGAAATATGGAAGTAGCAAATCATGCTTTGAAGCAGATTTGCTACTTTTTTTTATTATGCTGAAATTTGATGTTATGGAACAACAAATTATCAGCGAGATCATCAAAAAATACGAATCCGAATTTTCGGAAAAGTTGGTCATTAATAATAAGCAATCGGTTGGAGGCGGTTGTATCAGCCACAGTCTGAAACTGGAGACCAACCACGGCGTTTTCTTTTTGAAATGGAACACCAATACTCCCGATGATTTGTTTGTGCGCGAAGCCGAATCACTCAACGAATTAGGGACAGGTAACCAGTCAGGTTTGCGGATCCCCAAAGCAATCCTCGCCAATCAAGCGTCAGACCTGCCCGGCTATCTGTTGCTCGAATTCCTCTCCTCGGGCCATACGGCTGCCGAAGATGAAAAACTTGGAATTGGACTGGCACGCCTCCATCGAAAAACAAACGATGCTTTCGGCTTTCATCACAACAACTATTGCGGATCGACAGAACAAGACAACCGTTGGAATCCGGATTGGATTGATTTTTTCGGACAACAACGAATTTGCTTTCTGGTTGAGAAAATAAGCCAGACCCGATCACTTACATCAACCGAAAGAGAAACTTACAGCAAGCTGGTTGACCGTTTGCCTAATCTGATTCCTTCAAATCCGGAGGCCTCGCTGATTCATGGCGACCTTTGGTCCGGAAATTATCTGTACACTACGCAAGGGCCGGCCCTGATTGATCCGGCAAGTTATTATGCCGATCGGGAAATGGAGCTTTCAATGATGACCATGTTTGGCGGATTTTCGCCAACAACCTGGCGCGCCTACCAAAATGAGTTTCCATTGCAAGCTGGATGGGAAGAACGCATTCAGCTTTACCAGATTTACCATGTGCTGAATCACTATTTCCTGTTTGGCGGATCCTACGGAAGTCAAGCCCTTAGCATGGCCCAACGGTATTTATAAATCGGGAAAATCCGACAACACCAATAGCTTCGCAAGTTCTTGCGGATGATTCACAAGCTCCTACAAACGCTTCCCAAACTCATATGGATGAGTTCCAAGGCGGTCAAATGAAGGATAATGCTTTTCGGCTAAGGCACCAGCGGCGTCCGATGCACGCCGGAATCAATTGCTTACGAATAAATTCCAGGGTCTAATTTCCAAATTCCATCCTACATCCAGCAAATCACCAATTATCCAATCACCAACATTCAAATCTCCACCAACTGGTTTTTTATGGCGTACATCACCAGTTGTGCGGTATTTTTGCTTTCGCTTTTTTCCAGAATATTGGAGCGGTGTTTATCTACCGTTCGTTTCGAAATGTAGAGTTGATCAGCAATCTCCTGGTTCGAAAAACCCTGGCATATCAAGATCAAAATTTCCGTTTCGCGTTCCGAAAGTACGTTTTGTTTTTCGTGGTGTTGTGATTTGGAGCGAAGGCTGTTGACAAGGTTTTTCAGTAGTTCGGACGAAAAATAGGTACCACCTTCCAGTACAGTTTGCAAAGCTGCTTTCACTTCGTTGATATCGGAGTTTTTCAGCAAAAACCCCTTTACGCCGGCATCAACCATCTTGTAGTAATAATCTTCTTCGCCATACATCGACAGCGTAATGATTTTCAGATCAGGCAATTTTTCGAGCGCCAACCGGGCTGCATCAATTCCATCCATCACCGGCATGTCGATGTCGAGCAAAACCAAATCAGGAACGTGCGATTCGAGCAAATCGATAAACTCCCGGCCGTTTGCTGCTTCAGCAGTCACTTTGTATTCATTCAAATTATTCAACAATATTCGCAAGCCGTTGCGAAATAAAGTATGGTCGTCGACCAACATGATTCTATACGGTGCTTTACTCATCGGTTGTTTTTACTTTAATGTAAACCTGTGTTCCCTCCCCGGTTTTGCTTTTAAGCGATATTTCGCCTTTTAGGGAATTGATACGCGAATAAATATTTGAAAAGCCCATACCGCCCACCAAGGGTTGTTCCTCCAGCTTTTCCATGTCAAAACCGATCCCGTCATCCTGATATGATATCAAAAGATCACTGGCTTCCTTTTGCAGTTGAATAGAAATGGTCTTTGCTTGAGCATGTTTGATCGTGTTGTTGATCAGCTCGCAAACCACACGATACAAAACCACTTCAATATTATTGCTGAAACGCTCATTTCCCAGATTTGATTCGAGTTCAATGTGGATAGCCCGGGTGGCATTAATTTTATTGCTGAAGTTGCGCAAAGCTCGCAACAAACCAAAGTTGTTGAGTACATGAGGACTCAGATTATCCGATATTTCTTTCAGCGATTTGATAGCCTCATTGATCACCATTTCGGTGTTGTCTACAATTTCTTTCGAAGCCTGATCATGCTCCAGCTGGGCCAGCGAAGAGACCGACATCTTTACGGTTGAGAGCAGTGGCCCAAGTCCGTCGTGCAGATCTTTGGCAAACCGCTTGCGTTCTTTTTCTTCGGTTTGAATGATGGCATTCAGAAACATCTTCTCCGTAAGGCGACGCGAATCTTCCACCCGTTTCATGTATTTAAAAATACGCTGAATCATAAACACGCCAATAGCGAAAGAGAGGGAAATGACCACTCCAAACCAAACGGCCACTTCACCCAGTTCCTGAGGCTCAAAATTACTGATGTAAGGCAGAAATTCGAGCATTCGGCTGACGGCCATGAAAATAAAGCCAATGGTCAGTAAAATCCATGAAAAATTGTACTTCGTCACCCGGGTCAGCTTAATAGCTACGCCAACAGCAAAAATTTGCAGCACAATGGAAATTGCCAATAGAACCTGAAGTACCATATCCGGAGTAATTAATCGCTTTCTGCAAATGTACGATTGCCTGCGGGCTTTTCAAACTAAGGAACCACGAGCACTGCTATTTTATCGTTTCCCTCGTAAGTGCGACCTTCTACCCGTTTTCATAAGCGAATAAAATGAAGCCAGACAATGCGGGGGTTGGTGCGCCTGACCGAAAATGAATCCTTGAAATACCTCATCGGCTTAAAGAAAAAAATTGTATTTTGACCGGTAAATAATTCGCAAATCACTAATTCTGAAATTATGAGCATTCTTCGTATAATTTTTGCTATTATTCTTCCTCCCCTAGGCGTTTTTCTCACCGTTGGGTTGAAAGGTGCATTTTGGTTGAATATTTTACTCACCCTACTTGGCTTTATTCCGGGAATCGTGCATGCCGTATGGATCATTGCCAAGCATGATCAGGCGTGAGTGGTTCCCAAATCATATTGTTGTCCTTGGCAGCGCTTTTTGTAGTGGCCACAATTGCTTCTCATTTGAAATGGACGGCTTGGTGGATTCGGCTAACTGATTTCCCACGTCTGCAGATCACCTCAGCGATGCTGGTAATTTTAATTGTGAGTCTGACTTTTTATCGTTTTGATAACGTGTGGCAGATATCAATCAGTGGCTTGTTGATTTTAAGCATCGCATATCAATTGGAAAAAATCATTCGCTACACCATCTTTTGGCCGAAGCAGGTCATGGATTATCACGGAAATAATGAGTCCCAATCTGTTTCATTGATGGTGAGTAATGTGCTTCAAACCAACCAAAATGCGTTGAAATTACTCAAGCTTATTGAAAAAATGAAGCCTGATATGTTGCTCACCGTTGAAACAGACGATTGGTGGGAGAAGCATATGTGCCCCATTGAAAAGGACTATATACACACCGTGAAAAAAACCTTGGATAATTTGTATGGCATGATTTTATACTCCAAACTGGAGCTGAAAGATGCGAAAATAAATTACCTGATTGAAGAAGATATTCCTTCCATTGAGGCACAGGTTAAGCTGCGGTCGGGCCAGTTCATTCAAATTTACTGTTTGCATCCCAAACCTCCGTTTCCAACCGAAAGTGATACCTCTACCAATCGCGATGGCGAACTGCTGCTGATTGGGAAGAAAATTGAAAAGGACCGTAAGCCTGCGATGGTTTTCGGCGATTTTAACGATGTAGCCTGGTCTAAATCTACCCGCTTGTTTCAGAAAGTTAGCCAGCTGTTGGATCCCCGTGTTGGCAGAGGTTTTTTCAATACTTTCCATGCCAATTACGCGCTGATGCGCTGGCCACTGGATCATATTTTTCATTCGTCCGATTTTAAGTTGATTCAAATTAAACGCTTGAGGTCAGTTGGGTCCGATCATTTTCCCATGTATGTCAAGCTTCATTTTGAACCAGCTTCAAGTCACTTGGATGAAGAGCCGCAGGCAGATCGGCAAGAAGACCAGGAAGCTAACGAAAAGATACGGGATGCGAATCCTAGAAAATATCAGCATTTGGCTGATCCCGAAAATGACATGAGAATTATTCCGAATCCTTGAATCTTCTCATTAATCGTGTAATTTTGTCTCAGCACCGGTTGAAGGCCGGATTCAATTTTCAATCGACCTCTTAGCATAAACGCATGTCAAAACTCAAAATATACAAAGCTTCGGCCGGTTCGGGAAAGACCTTTCGTCTGGCACTGGAGTACCTGAAAATCGCCTTGGCGAATGAATGGAATTACAAAAATATTCTGGCGGTAACCTTCACCAATAAGGCAACCACCGAAATGAAAGAGCGGGTGATTGAAGAATTGTACGTGCTGGCTAAAGAGCAGTCTTCGGCTTATTTGCCCATCCTCATGGATGAAATGAAGCTGAGTGCTGTGGAGATTGCTGACCGGGCCAGAAAAAGCCTAAAAAGGATTCTGCATGATTATTCCCGTTTTTCAATCAGCACCATCGACAGCTTTTTTCAGCGGGTCATCAAATCCTTTAACCGCGAACTGGGAATCAATGCCGCTTACCAAGTGGACCTGGAAGACAACCTGATTTTGGAAGAAGCGGTGGATGAATTGTTGTTATCTATTGAAGACAATCCGGAGTTGCTGGAATGGCTTAAAACGTTTGCCAATGAAAAGATACGGGAAGGTGGTGGCTGGAACCTAAAGAACGATATTCTGAAGCTTGGCGTACAGATTTACGACGAGACGTTTAAAGCACTCAATCAAACCCTGCATGAAAAGATCAACAACAAACAGTTTATCACCAACTATAAAAAGACATTAAACAGCCTGATTTTTCAGTTTGAAAGTACCCTGAAGAAAATTGGCCGCGCTGGTTTACAGGCAATGCAGCAACACGGGGTTTCGGTCGATGATTTCAAATACAAAAAAAGCGGAGCGTCCACTTCATTTCAGCGGTTGGCCGATTTCAACCTTGATACCTGGCCGGGAAAACGCGTGGTTGAAGCGGCTGACGATCCCGAAGTGTGGACCACGCAAACCTCGAAGGTTAATGTGAAGGAAGCTGTGGCGGCCCTCCAACCACTTCTGCAGGAAGCCGTAACTTTCTATTTTAAAAAACTGCATGAATATAACAGTGCCAAGCTCATTACCAGCCAGCTTTATACGCTGGGAATTTTGGTCGATTTGCAGTCCATGGTGCGCAAGGTGACGCAGGAAAAGGGCGTGGTGCTCATTTCCGAGTCGGGCACTTTGCTAAAAAAAATCATTGACGATTCGGACGCACCGTTTATCTACGAAAAGACGGGTGTTTTTTACAATCATTTTATGATCGATGAATTTCAGGATACGTCAGGCTTGCAGTGGGGCAATTTTAGGCCACTGATCACCAACGCACTGTCAGAAGACCATCTGGGAATGGTGGTGGGTGATGTGAAACAAGCTATTTACCGTTGGCGAAATGGTGACTGGAATTTGCTGGCAAGCCAGGTTGGGAAGCAGTTTCCAGCCAATGGAGTGGAGGAGGAGACTCTTCAGAAAAACTGGCGAAGTACCGGCAATGTCATTCGGTTCAACAACAGTATCTTCCAGATTTTGCCGAAGTTATTTCAGCAAAACATTAATAGTGAGTTGGAAGAGAACCGGCTTAAAGATACCGAAATGGCCAGGCAAATTGAGTTGCTGTATGGCGAAAGCCTGCAAGAAATAGCCAATGTCAAGCTGAATAATGAGGGTGCCGTTCGCATGCGTTTCTTTAATAAGCCCAAAGATCAAGAGAAAGAGGAATTGCTTGAAACAATTTTGGATGAGCTGGTGGAACGGATCCGGGAGGTGCAAAACATTGGTGCGAAGGGGCGGGAAATAGCCGTTTTGGTGCGTAAAAAGGATGAAGCCAAGTTGGTTGCAGACCGGCTGTTGCAGGAAAAATCGAAGTCGGATTTGAACTGCAATTTCAATATTCTTTCAAGCGAGTCGCTGTTTGTTAAAAATTCGCCCGCCGTGGGTTTTGTGTTGGCTTTGCTCCAGTTGCTTGCCGATCCGAACGATGATGTCGCCTTGGCGCTTGCGAATCATCTATACTACAACGAGCTGTTTGATCAGCTCAAAAGCATTGGCCAGGTGCCCGATTTGTCGATTTCTTCTTCTCCGCAACTGACCCTTGGATTTGAGGCGCATGAGAAACCGGATAAAACCAGTTGGTTTGAAAAACGAAAGCATGAAAGCAACGTGCTTTCTGACTTCTTATCCAGCGACTATTTTTCAGAAACGCTGGGCGGACGAAACATTCAGGAGATCGCCTTTAAAATTTCTGAAATCTTTAACCTGTTTAGTCTGAATGAAGAGCTGGCTTACTTACAGGCCTTTATCGACCAGGTGGCCGAATTTATGGTAACCCGAACGGCCGATATTGCGGCTTTCCTCGGCTGGTGGGATGAACAGGGACATAAGAAAACGGTTGCTGTTTCCGAAGAGCTGGACGCCATCCGAATCCAAACCATTCACAAAGCCAAGGGTCTGGAGTATAATTATGTGTTTATTCCCTTTTGCGATTGGAAAACAGATGTAGCGGCGCAACATGCACCCATTCTATGGTGTCAACCCAAGTTGGCACCTTTTGACCAACTGGAACTGGTACCCGTTAAATTTGAAAAACGAATGGGCGAATCTATTTTCTTTCAGGAATATTTTCAGGAAAAGATAAGTCATTACATTGATAATCTGAACATGCTTTATGTGGCCTTTACACGGGCACGCACCGCTCTGTTCACCTGGTCGGTTACAACCGGCAAGTTTGGAAATATGGCCGACGTACTGCATAATGCCATGGAGCTGGCTGATCATTTGCCTTTAAACGCAGCGGATTCGCTTTTTTGCAAATTGTCGGACTACTACGATTCAGACAATTCCTGCTTTTCGTTTGGTGAAATTTCTGTCTCATCGAAAAAAGAAAAAGTGAAAGAAAACGGACTGGTATTGAATGAATTTCGCTTCGCTGATTTTCATAATTGCCTGAACCTGAGAAAACGCAATGAGCACTTTTTTGCAGCCGATCAGTTGACTTCAACCAAAATAAACAAAGGCCGGATTTTTCATGAAGTACTGGCCCGGATTTCAACCGCAGCGGATGTTGACTTTGCTGTCAGTGAGCTGGTGTTTAAAGGTGTGGTGCAGGCCGCTGAAGGAGAACAAATGAAGCTGCAATTGCATGAGTTGGTCACCGACCCCGAAGTTAAATTATGGTTCGATGGGAGCTATCGGGTACTGAATGAGCGATCGATATTAACTGGCACAGAGTTGAAACGTCCCGACCGCATCATGCTGAACGACGAGGAAGTGATTGTGGTGGATTATAAGTCAGGCGAGATGGAACTGGACAAATATCACTACCAGGTTCGAACTTATGTGAATGAGTTGAAGCGCTGCGGCTACCCGAATGTTTCCGGCTACATTTGGTACACCCAAACCAATAAACGTGTAAAGGTTGGATGATTAGTTCTGAGGCACCGGTGGCTGTGTGCCTTGTCCGCAAGAACTTGCTAATCATCCAACGGAGTTGGATTCTGAATGCTCGAACCCGCGCCTTAGTATGTGTTTGTTTTTTTGAATTTGTCCGCCAGCTGGCAGATGGAATTCAATGCGGCGGTCACTGAGTGCCAGTGGTTCGACGAAACTGGAAACTGCGACTGCGACTAACAACTTACTGGAAGGTGGCGTTAAATCAAAACATTTCTCCTTTTACTATTGCCACATTTGCCCAAAAATGTAATTTTGTCACAAAATTCAACATTATGATTCAACGCATTCAAACGGTCTATATACTTATCGCTTCTATTGTAATCGGACTTTTATTTGCCCTGCCATTTGCCGAAATCGCTGCCAACGACAAGTTTTACCTGTTCAATATCCAAGGAATCTTGTATGACGGTGAGGTGGTTGAAAACGGGCTTCCAATTATGTTGTTTGTTGGAATCATTCTGATTATTCACATCGCGGCCATTTTTATGTATAAGAAACGGATTCGGCAAATGCGTCTTCTTGTTTTTGCTATTCTGCTGATGCTGGGTCTGTTTGGAATGTTTTATTTTTTTACATTCTACAGTTTTAAAGGTTTTGAAGTGAGCTTTAAAATAGCGGTTGTATTTCCATTGATTGCCATCATTCTTGATTACCTTGCCATTCGTAACATTGGAAAAGACGAAGCACTGATTCGCTCAATTGATCGGATTCGTTAGTTGGCAGGTTTCCTGGATTGCTATTCTTCCAGTTCGGAGCAATCAACTCCCAAACGGGCCATTTGTATTTCAATGTCTTTGGCGGCAATCCCCGGATGACATTCGATCCTTAAAATTTTTTCCCAATCTTCCAGGTCAACGTGAATGGAATGGACTCCCTCTGTTTTAGAAAGCAAGTCAATGATTAAATCCACTTTCAGTTGATTGTTGATGTTCGTTCGAAATACCAAAACTTCCAACTTGGAAGCTAAAACAGAATCTGACTTAATCATATAATTTTCAGTTTCGCAGGATACTCATGCAAATATATCGCACTGAATGACTTAATGAAAGGGGTAAATACGTCAATCTTACGGGTTGTTTGTGCCAGCCGTAATTCTTTTGGTGAGCAATAACCGCAGACTATCAGATTTGTTTTGACGCGCACATGAAAAAATTGACGAAGCAACAATTCAGCTTTCCTGAATGAATTCTTCGGCCATAAACTGAGTATTTTACCCAAACTGGTGGGACTGAAAAATGATGAGTCCGTAAATTCCAAACCTCAAAAGGCGGAACAAGGCAAAGTTCAGGTATCTATTCATTGGATATTCTGTGGTTCCGACAAGCATGCTGATCAGTGACCAAGGGAGTGGGGTAAGCGCTGCGGTGATAATCAGAAAAGATCCGTATTTTCGAAATAATGGCCAGTATTTGCTGAAAAACTTTCGACCTAAAAAGCGAAACATTACCACCTTTCGAAGATAACGACCTATTAAGAAGGCCAGGTAGCCAGCACCATACGATACACCTGCAAAAAATATCAGGTTGAAGACGTAATGCCAGGTATCACCTTTGAAATACGCCCACAACATAAAAATTTCGGGCGGAAATAAACCGAAAAAGATTTCGGATCCTATGTAGATTCCATAGATGAGCAACGGCCTGCTGTAGAATCTTTCAAGCCAAATATCTTGATTGTCGCTGACAATATACTCTTTAGCCAGCAAATACAAAACAGCAAGGATTGCTAACCAAAGCAGCCCTTTCAGTATGTTTTTAAAAAGGAATTTAAACTTTTTTATTAGTTTCATTTAGTGTTTTTATGTGACTCCAAATCCGTGTTTAAACGCATTTGGAGCCATTTTTCAGAAGCACAAACAATAAAAAGTCTTTCATGCATCCGTTGTTGAAAATCCCTTTTTAAAGTGGTACTGTTAAACTTTATCAATTTTCGAAGCCAGCTGGTGGTCTTTGTCGGTTACTTTGCCATCGCTGTGTGAGGTCAGGCTAATGGACACTTTTTTGTACGAATGAATCAGGATGTCGGGATGATGATCCATACTCTCTGCCAATTCGCCTACTTTGTTAACAAAAGCCAAAGCTTCCTTAAAATCCTTGAACGTAAATTCTTTTGTGATTTTCTCTGTTTCTTTATTCCAATCCATAATACTTGTTTTACTGTTGAAAACAAGTTGATTGTCGCTTAGTTCATTTTAATTCAGTCCTTTAATTTTTTTAAAAGCCAAGCCATATTCTCACCCAGTGTATCCATAATCTCCAGTCCTTCTTCGTCTTGCAATACAGCGCCTTGCGGACCTCCAATTGCAAAATTCCAATAACTTGAACCAGGTATGATCATTTGGCTAATCAGAAAGAAGTTGTTGAGCGTGGTAAAGGCATGGAGTTGTCCGCCACGTCGAACGGCCAGCACGCCAGCGCCAACCTTTTTCTTTAGCAGATGACCATTTCCGCGGGTCACATACCCGGCTACATCAATGAGTGCCTTCATTTCGGTATTTACATCGGCGAAATATACCGGGGACCCCAGCAATATACCATCAGCCTCGAGCATTTTTTCAATGCATTCGTTAATGGCGTCGTTCTTAATATGACAGCGCCCGTTCTTTATTTCACGGCACTTGCCGCAAGCGGCGCAACCATGCACTTGTTTCCCGCCAAGCTGGTAAAGCTCCGTTTCAATGCCGGCTGCCTGCAGTGGCTGAAATACCCGTTCGATCAATAATTTGGTGTTGCCATTTTTACGCGGACTTGCGTTTATTGCTAATACTTTCACGTTGTTGCTTTATCGTTGATTTTTAGTTGCTGAAAACATAGGAAATCAGATTGGCCCCCATCTGAAGGGCTTTTTTTCTAACTTCTGGTGGATCGTTATGCACGGAAGGATCTTCCCAGCCGTCACTCAAATCTGATTCATACGTGTAAAAACAAGCCAACCGCCCCTCAATAAACAAGCCAAAACCTTGTGGTCGTTTATTGTCATGTTCATGAATTTTGGGCAGACCATTTTCAAACTGGTATTTTTGCCTGTAAATCGGATGGTCGGGTGGGAGTTCCACAAACTCTTGGTCGGGAAATACTTTTTTTATTTCGCGTCGGATATATTCGTCCAATCCATAATTATCATCGATGTACAAAAAACCGCCAGCTTCCAGATAGACTCGCATATTCCGACTCTCTTCTTTCGAGAAAATCACGTTGCCGTGTCCCGTAAGGTGGACAAACGGGTAATTAAATAATTCGATGCTGCCAAGCTCAACCGTTGCCGGATTGGGATCAATGTTGGTGCTGATTTCCAGGTTGCAAAACCGAATGAGATTGGGCAAGGCCGTTGGATCAGCATACCAGTCCCCGCCGCCATTGTACTTTAACAAAGCCACCTTTAAATTCGGGTTTTGGCTGAAAAGTACAGGCGCAAGAAACAAAAATAGAATGGTGACATAGCTTGTTTTCATGTCCGGTTTTATTTAAAAAACAAAGATAGCAAGAATGAGCAATATCGCCAGTTGGAGGGCGAGTAGAAAGTGAATAAAGCACATCATGAATAATTTAGCTCATAGTAATCGATTCAGTTGGAGGCCGACATCGAATGGAGCATAAAATAAGATTCGAAGGTATTTTTATAGAACTGATTTAAATTCCAGTTGTTATCTTTGCCGAATGCTAAATAGTGCGAAAAGGATGTAGCGAGTAGGTTTAATCAGAAATCAAGAGACGATGATTAAAGTGCGAGTTGCATGCATTGCTGCCGCAAGCCGATGAGAAGCAGTTTAGTACAAAAATGATACACAGTTAATTTGAAACGATAAACATATGAAAAAGAGTTTTACAACCCGGTCGCTTCATGTTCCTTTTTCGAAAATTGATGCCCACAGGGCGTTGGATATGCCTGTTTATGAATCGGTTGCATATGATTTTGAAACGGCCGAAGATATGGTTGATAACTTCAGTGGCAGACTGCCTGCTCATGTTTATTCGCGGTCGAGCAATCCTACTGTCGAGTACTTCGAGCAAAAAATGAAAGCGCTCACCGGTGCTCACCAAGCCTTAGCCGTTGCTTCCGGAATGGCTGCCATTTCCAATACGATTTTAGCTATTTGTAAAAGTGGGGATAACATTATCTCCGGAAATCACTTGTTTGCCCATTCCTATGCTTTGCTTGACCACAGTTTACGTAATTATGGCCTTGAATCACGCTTTGTTGATACCACCGATGCTGATGCGGTAGAGAAACTGGTAGATAAAAATACCAGGGCGATTTATTTTGAAACAGTGACAAATCCCCAACTGGAGATTGCCGATATTTCAAAATTGGCTGCGATAGCCAGAAAATACGATTTGGTTTTGATTGCCGACAGCACGGTTACACCACCCGTAATCTTCAATGGTCGTTTTCATGGCATTGATATCGAAGTGATGTCAACGACCAAACATATTTCAGGGGGAGGGACTTCATTTGGTGGTGTCATTTTGGATCATGGGAGCTACAACTGGTCGCTTAATCCCAACCTGAAATCCTTCAGCATAAAGTTTGAGAAAGATGCTTTTATTGCCCGTCTGCGTAAAAACTATTTTCGAAATACAGGCGGGGCTATGTCAGCTCATACAGCTCATTACCAGATCATGGGACTAGATATTCTTGAGCTTCGCTTCGAGCGTTCTTATGAAAACTGTCTAAAACTGGGCGAATTTCTGTCTCAGCATTCATTGGTAACAAACGTAACCTATCCCGGCTTAAAAGATTCGGCTGGATACGAGCTGGCAGTCACGCAGTTTGAAGGAAAACCGGGAACGATCCTAACCTTTGAACTGGAGTCGGAAGCAGCCTGTTTCACGTTTATGAATCATTTGCGTACAATTCGGCGTGCCACCAACCTCAATGACAACAAATCGCTGATTATTCATCCTTGGTCAACCATTTATGCTGAATTTACAGAGGAAGAACGGCTGGCAATGAAAATCAGTCCAACGGCTGTCCGATTGTCAGTGGGGATTGAAGCGGCTGCAGATTTGATTGAAGACATTGAATCTGCTCTGGGGGCGTTGGATTAGGCGCATCAGCGTTGCAAGGATTATTCCGATACTTCTTTTTTTCTTTCTTGTGCGTCGGGGAGGGTGAATATGAAACGTGATCCTGCACCTTTAGCCGATGAAACCTGAATTTTTCCTCCAAGCATTTCAATGTATGCTTTCGAAATGGAAAGTCCCAGTCCGGCTCCTTCGTAGGCCTTTGACACCGAAGTGTCGGCTTGGACAAAACGATCGAAAATAGCGTTCAGCTTTTTCGGCTCAATTCCAATTCCGGTATCATTCACGAAAAATTCAAGGGTGCTACCATGGATTTCATATCCAAACTCTACCTTTCCGGTTTCGGTATATTTGATTGCATTGTTGATTAGATTGGTGAGTACTGCCTGGACTTTTTCCTGGTCGCTCAGAATCACCGGATGGACGTTGGTAAAGGGCTTTTTGCACAAGAATTGAAGACCTTTTTGTTGAGCCATCGGCAGAAAGAAATTGAAAAGCTTATCCACTTCGATGTTAATATTTACCTTGGTTAAGTCGACTTTCATCTGCCCGGATTCAATCTTTGAGATGTCAATGATTTGATTGATCAGGTTGAGCATACGTTCTCCGCTTTCTTCAATAATCCGAATATAACGTTGTTGCATTTTGTGATCCAGAAAAGGTTCTTTTAACAGACTTGCAAAGCCTAAAATTCCGTTCATTGGAGTTCGGATTTCGTGGCTAATATTGGCCAGAAAGGCTGATTTTAGGCGGTCACTTTCTTCTGCTTGTTCCTTCGCCTTGATTAATTCTTTTTCAGCTTTTTTTCGCTCATCAATGTCTCGTATTGAGCCTTCAAAGCCGACGTATTCATTATCGTTGCCGATGATCAGATGTGCATTGATAGAAACAAATTTCAGGGGGCCGCTTTTCGTCGTAAACCTGGCCTCAAAATCCCAAACCTCTCCATCTTTTTTAATCTGTTCGATCAAATGATTGAAAATAGACGGATCTTCAAAAAGAATCGTCGCCCTGCAATTGATCAGTTCATTGATCGAATGGCCATTCATGCGGGATATAGATGGGCTGATTTCCATAAGCTTACCGGCTTTGTCAATCTGAAAAAATACATCCTGAATATTTTCAAAAATATTCCGGTACTTTTCCTCACTTCGCTTGAGCTCTTCTTCCGCCTTGATTTTTTGCTGTTTCAGGTGCGTTTCAAAAAGTGCCTGTTTAATAGCCGGGCATAAGCGCTGGAGGTTTTGTTTGAGGAGGTAATCAGTTGCTCCATATTTTAACATTTCAACGGCAATTTCCTCTCCTAATGTACCAGAAACGATAATAAAAGGTGTTTCGGGATAATGTTCGGAGCAAACCTGTAACGCTTCAATCCCATTGTATCCAGGTAAATGATAATCGGCCAATATTACATCAAAATTGAACTGATTAAGCGCTTCCAAAAAGTGCTTTTCATTATCTACCCGTCTATAATCGATTTTCCATCCCTCTCTTTTGAGGGTCATCCGGATCAGATCGGAATCTTCCGGTGTGTCTTCAAGATGAAGCACGCTGATTTTTTCGATTTCAGTCGTGTCGCTGTATAATTGCCCTGACGAAATTTCTGATGCAGAACGAATCATTCGTCTAACAAATCCGCTATCACTTTCTTGCATATTATCCATTCATTGAAATTTGTGCATTCTACTACCTTATCTACCACATGGCAAAAACAATTACGCCTATGCTGAATTTAATTAACAACAGGCGTTTTATTTTGTGCCCTTCGCTTAATATGGGCACATCAAATTTCTTTAAACTCTCTCTTAGCTTTTCTCAAGCTGGCACAAATAGAATGGTTTTGACGACGTTCATTAAGTTGACTAGTCAAAAAAAAGTCTCGCAACCCGAAAGCACTGGCGGGGAATTACAAATCCCTGCTTTCCAAATATAAATAATTCAGAATACATTACGTCTAAAAGTGGGAGATTTTTGTTTAAATAGCTTTCGGATAAGATATTACTTTTGCCGTTGAGTTGGCACTCGTTGAAGTATGGACAAATTCGAAATATGGAATCTTGAAATTTTTAGGATTGAAAAATGATGTCAATGTCAACCAGGTCGTGAATCGCAGTGCTATAGAAGGAGCATCTCAAAAAAAAACGGGTTGCCATCGTCATGGCAACCCGTAATTCATAATTTAGTTTAGTTAGACCAGAAAATAAATATTGGTTTAAAGAGAGAAAAGGTATTCTATAATTCTTTCATTTAAAAGTAGTTGTTTTCAAATGCTCTGCTAATATAGCAACTATTTCATTTGAATATTAAAAAAACCTTAAAATTTCTTAATGAATAGGAAATACTGCAATTTGGTCATGATATAAATATTTGTTTATCAGACGTTAAAAAATGTAAATATGTTGTACAATACATTTGAAACTGTAACATATTTGATCGAAAATGTTTCAATATTCCAGAAATGTCATCGAAAAACTGTGAACTTGACAAGACAAAACGGTCTTTTATTCCTAATCATGAAGTTTTTTTATCTTTGCGAGCAAATTTCTGAACATGCAATTGTATAATCGATTCAACAAAGAAGAGCTGAAAGTGCGCTTGATGGCTGAGACATTCAAACGAAAAACCATTTCATTTTATCGTTATGTGTCGATTCAGGAACCTCTGGAATTTCGAAATCAACTGTACCACGACTGGAGCGCCTTGGGTTGCCTGGGGCGAATTTATGTTGCCCGCGAAGGTATCAACGCTCAAATGAGCGTCCCTGAACACCATTTGGAAACTTTTTTGGCTCAGCTGAACGAGGCACCCGAGTTGAAAGAGATACCAATTAAATATGCGATTGAAGATGATGGTAAATCATTTTACAAGTTGACGATCAAAGTACGCCCAAAGATTGTTGCGGACGGATTAGATGAAAACGTCTTCGACGCCAGCAATGTCGGAAAACACTTAACCGCGACGGAATTCCACGACCTAGTGGATGATCCGGAATGCCTGCTAATAGATATGCGAAACCATTACGAAAGCGAAATTGGTCACTTTAGAGGAGCTATTTGCCCCGAAGCCGATACTTTTCGTGAAGAAATTGAGCTTGTCGTCAATGACCTGAAGGACCAGAAAAATCGAAAAATTTTGTTGTACTGCACTGGAGGCATTCGTTGCGAAAAAGCCAGTGCCTATCTGAGGCATCACGGGTTTAATGATGTCAACCAACTGCATGGCGGAATTATTGAATATGCCCGGCAAATTAAAAAGCTGAACCTGAACTCGAAGTTTGTTGGCAAAAACTTTGTTTTTGATGAGCGGCTGGGTGAAACCGTCAATGGAGAAGTGATTGCGCATTGTCACCAATGTGGGCGGAAGTCTGATACGCACACCAACTGCGCCAACAATCTGTGCCACATCCTTTTTATCCAGTGTGAAGCATGTGCGAAGGAATTTGAAGGATGCTGTACAAACGAATGTAAAACGGTTTTACACGCCTCCGAAGAGGAACGCTTGTTGTATGTTCAAACTTTCAAGCGTAAATTTGGCAACCGAAAAAGCTTTCGGAAAAGCATCGATAATAAGTTAAATCTCGATGGTCAGGCAGCAAAGGCATAGTAATGAGTAATTTTTGGCAAGATATTAAACAACCGATCATGGCATTGGCACCGATGGAGGATGTGACGGATACTTCCTTTCGTGAGTTGGTAGCCAGCATTTCAGAAACCGGATGTTTGCATGTGTTATTTACCGAATTCACAGCGGTAGATGGTATGAACCACCCCAAAGGCAAGCTGCGGGTTGCGGAACGGCTTATTGTGAGTGAGACCGAACGGCAACTTCTGAAAGAAAAAGGGATTCGGCTGGTGGCACAGATTTGGGGAAACAAGCCGGAGGTGTTCCACAAGATTACCAAAGAAATTACCGAAGAGTATGCGTTTGACGGCATCGACATCAATATGGGTTGCCCGGTAAAAAATGTGGTAAAACAAGGATCGTGTAGTGCCTTGATCGATCAGCCGGCCTTGGCGCAGGAAATTATTCAGGCCTCAAAGGAAGCCACGCATCTGCCAGTTTCGGTAAAAACCAGGACAGGTGTTAAGCAACACGATACGGAGCGGTGGATTAACCAACTGCTGGAAACCAGGCCGGCGGCCATTACTTTACACGGCCGCATTCAAAAACAGCAATCGGAGGGCGAAGCCAACTGGGGCGAAATCGCCAAAGCTGTTGGGTTGCGGGATGCGTCGGGCCTTAAAATTCCGATTCTGGGAAACGGTGATGTGCTATCTTATGGGCAGTCGGCTGACTATTCGCAGCAATATGGGGTGGATGGCATTATGATCGGACGAGGGATTTTTCACAATCCCTGGTTTTTCAATTCCATTCCCAAAAATCCAGATAAAGCCGAGAAACTTGAGCAACTGGTTAGGCACACCCGACTCTTTGAGAAGAATTGGGGAGGCATTAAAAACTTCAATATTTTGAAACGCTTTTATAAAATCTACGCCAATGGATTTGAAGGTGCTGCCCATTTAAGAGCAGAGCTCATGAATGCCAACACATTCGACGATGTTTACCGGCTAATACAAATGCAAAATTACCCCGTCGATTTTTCCGAACGCTAGTGCGAACACGAATCGTGATCTCTGCAAACGGAATTATCAGGCTGGTAGTCCTTGTTCTTCCAACGTTCAATAGCGGCTTCAATTGATCCGCTAAAACCCGCTACAACCTCAATATTTACTGATTGTAGTTTGTTGATGGCTCCTTGTCCGATGCCGCCAGCCAACAAAACCGATATTCCTTTGGCTGCCAGCTCCTGTGCCAGGTTGCTTTTGCATCCGCAATTTTCTGCTGCAGCCATTTTGTACCGTTTTGTAACTTGCAGTTGGTCATTCAATTCAACGACCGAAAAGTATTCGCAATGACCAAAATGTTCGTCAATTTGATCTGCTTTGGAGGGTATGGCAATTTTTTTCATCTTTTTTTGATTTTATTTTTGTTTATTTTTGGTGCAATTTTCGATACAAATATAAAGAACAAATGCTCTTAAAGGCAAGTTTTAATGAAAATCAGACGTCTGTTACGAATTTGGCATCGCGACCTGGGATACTTCATCACTGGTTTAGTGCTTATTTATGCGGTTTCAGGAATCGCACTTAACCATCGCAAAGATTGGAATCCGGATTACCGGGTGGTTTCCGAAACAATGCTGTTTGATGAGAGACCATGGAGAGCGTACAGTGCTGAAGAAATAAGGCAGGTGCTAAAGCTTTTCGATCACGGACCGGTTTATAAAAAGCATTTCAACAGCAATCAAAAAGTCGTAAAGATATTTATTGAAAATGGGATGATAATTTATGATCCGCTCAATGGAACCGCTGAAATGGAGCTGCTTGTCAGACGACCAGTTTTCTATCACATCAATAAATTACATATGGCAGCTACTTCCAAAGCTTGGATTTGGGTGTCTGACATTTTATCGGTCGTTTTGATCTTTGTGTCGGTATCCGGATTATTTCTGCTTGGTGGGAAAAATGGACTTTCCGGAAGGGGATGGTGGCTGACCTTGTTGGGTTTCATTGTTCCTCTGTTCTTTCTGATTTTTTACATATCTTGACCGTTAAAAACTAAAAATTGAGTTGTATGAAAAAACTTAGCTTTATTCTATTTGGTTTATTGATTCTCGCAGCCTGCCAGTCATCGCGCCAAAATTCGGAAAGCTCAAATGAAGAACTTCTCACTTTTACAGTAGATGAAATTCAGCAACAAGGTGATGATTTTGTTGGAAAGGAAGTCGTTGTCACCGGAATGGTTTCGCATGTTTGCAAACATAGCGGCGCCCGTTGCTTTTTAATGGGAAGCCAGGAGGAGGCAACCATTCGCGTTGAAGCCGGCCACCAGATTGGCTCCTTCAACCAGGAGCAAATGGGGAGTGACTTAAAAGTGAAGGGCGTATTGCAGGAAATTCGGATTGATGATGCCTACGTAGCCGAGATGGCGGCTGAAATAGAAGATGAAGGCACCGTCAGCGACGCGGATCATGCCATGGGGCACGATGGAAACCATGAAGTTGATGGCGGAGATCATGATCAGGATCAAGTGAATCAGCTTGCGAAAATGCGCCAGAAAATCGAGGCCAGCGAAAAAGGTTACTACTCTATTTTCTACCTCGATGGAATATCAAGCGAAGAAGTTGAATAAGTTGACAGAGCCCGTGTGCTTGGCAGCCTCTTTTTAATGTTATTTCGCTTCGCTTGCGGGTACGAATTTCAAAGAAACTGAATTTACACAATGGCGGGTGTTTTTAGCCGTAAAACCTTCACCGGTAAAAACATGGCCCAAGTGTCCTCCGCAATTTGTGCAGGTAATTTCGGTCCGTCTTCCGTCGGCATCGGTCGTTCGTTTAACGGCTCCTGCGATTTCATCATCAAAGCTGGGCCAGCCACAGCCCGAATCAAACTTATTGGCCGACTGGTACAAAGGGGCGTCGCATTGTTTACAAATATATGTGCCCGCTTCTTTGTGCTTGTCATATTTTCCGGAGAAAGCAGGTTCTGTGCCTTTATGGATGATGACATATTCTTCGAACTGATTTAACTGATTGTATTCCATGATTGTATTGTTTTTAAGATTCTGTGTACAGGCGGGTACGGACCAGTCCAGCAATAGGAGCAATATAAAATAACTGAATTGTTTCATCTTCACTCGTTGTTCCACCTGAAAGAAAAAGAATGTCACTGTTTTTTTATACAGACAGCCAGATGGATGATTTTGTTCGGCAATCATTACCCTCTGTTATTTTTGTCAGATTTTGCGCTTTTGGTGTTCTGAGTTAAAAATGATTTGAAAAATATTGAATGGAGCTTTGGCTTTAACTGTCAAAAGTAAGGTATCTTGCGGCCGAAATCAGAAACAGAAAATAATTCCAATAATTTATGGAAATACCCATAATCTACCAGGATGAATATCTTTTGGTTGTTGATAAGCCAGTTGATCTGCCGGTGCATAAAAACGATTTTATGCCTCACGATGCGCCGTACCTGACCAAATTGATTGGCGACGAGACCGGACAGTGGATCTACAATGTGCACCGGCTCGACTCAAAAACATCCGGCCTGATTATTCTGGCTCGCTCATCGGAGGTGGCGCATCATCTAACGTTACAGTTTGAGCGAAAGGAAGTTGATAAGGAGTACTTGACTATTGTGTTGGGGGAAGTGCCCGATAAAGGCTTTTTTGACGGGAAGGTAGTCGTTAAGAAAAAAAGCAAGTTCAAAAAGGATGCCTTGACACGCTTTCAGCGGGAGCGGCTGGTGCAAACCAATATTTCGTATAAAGAACACACCAATGTTTGCCTGAGTCTGGTTCGTGTAATGCCGGATACGGGACGTTGGCATCAAATCAGGCAGCACTTTGCCAAAAACCGACACGACATTGTTGGCGACTCGCACCATGGCGATTTCACCCTGAACAAGCTAATCAAAGCCGAATGGGGATTTAGCCGGTTGATGTTGCACGCGTCGAAACTGGCCTTTACTCACCCGGTGTCGGGTGAAAAGCTAAGTTTTGAAGCTAAATTTCCAGATGAGTTTGAACGATTGCTTGAGGCTGTTCAAGCATAGTTATGAGGTAGTAGTCATTTTTGTTGTGGGCGAGTCGGTTCTTGAAGGTGCTATCGACAGGGATGAACAGGTGGAATTTGAAACTGCAACTGAAGGGAGGCCAGACTCCTCAAGAATTTGAAATCGCCTGGATCGGAAGCAGGTACAAAAATGAGAAAAAGTGGCAGATGGAGCCACCTAAAATGAATAGGTGAAAAACGAGATGGAAAAATGGCACTTTTGGAAACAGATAAAAAATGGCTCCCGATGTGTAGCTTAGTCCGCCCGCCAGCAAAAACCAAAGCGACGTGTTGGGGACATTCTGAATGACGGGTACAATAGCCACAACAATCAGCCAACCCATAGCCACATAAAGCCAAGCCGAAAGGTTACGCCATTTAGAGGAGTAGAACCGCATCTTAAAAACAATTCCAGCAATAGCCATCCCCCAAATCAGTCCAAAAATCGTCCAGCCAATCCATCCACGAAGCGAAATCAACGAAATGGGCGTGTACGAGCCAGCAATCAGAATGTATATGGCCGAGTGGTCTACTCGGTTCAGTTTGGCTTTTAGCCGCGGATTTTTGGCACTGTGAAAGAGGGTCGAAGCAAGGTACAACAAAATCATGCTGGCTCCAAATACTGCAAAACTGACAATGTGCCAGGCATTGCCGTAAAGCGCACCAAACACGGTTAAAATGGTTACTCCGGCTATTGCCAGCCCAATCCCGATGCCATGCGAGATGCTATTGGCGATTTCTTCCGCCCGAATTAAGTTCTTTCCTTTTACTTTTTTCATTTTGTCCGATCTGTTGTTTGCTGTCCGTATTTCTCAGCCAGCTCCCATTTCAAATGGCCAAGTGCTTTTGTCAGCCATTTGATTTCTCTGCAAGGACAAAATTAGAAATAAATCAGAAAAACTGATTGATTCAATTTCCCGCCAGATGTAGCGCGAAAACACCAGCACCGATCGACACCCATTTGTTGCCTTCAATAAAACCATTATTTGTTTTCATAGGCTTTTTTCAGCTCGGCAATATCCAGCTTTTTCATTTGCATCATGGCCTTCATTACTCTCCCTGACTTTTCAATGTCGGGATCGCCAATCAAATCAGCCATTATTGAGGGGACAATTTGCCAGGAAACGCCATATTTATCTTTAAGCCAGCCACATTGCTGTGCATTCAAATCGCCTCCTGTAGATAGGTTATCCCAGAAATAATCGACTTCTTCTTGTGTTTGACAGGCAATCATCATTGATATTGCCTCTGTGAACGCAAAAGCGTGTTGTAAACTACTATCCATCGCTGCAAATTGCTGTCCGTCAAGTTTGAATGCCGCATAATTGAGTGTTCCTTCGGTGCCGCCTTCGCCTTCTTTGTAGCGGCTGAGCGCCCCAACCGAAGAGTTCTCAAAAACAGAAGTATAGAAATGAATGGCCTCTTCTGCCTTCCCATTATTTCGACCTACAAAGAGGAGCGACGGAACAATCCTCGCCATATCGTTGGTGAGATTTAATTGCCACGATAGGCCATACTTATCTTCAATCCACCCATATTTTTCGCTAAACGGGTACTTGTTTAGTGGCATTAGTGCGGTACCTCCCTCTGAAAGCCGTGCCCATAAGCGATCAACTTCTTCCGGGGTCTGACAGTTGATGAAGAAAGAAATCGCGGGGGTAAATTTAAAATGGGGCCCAGCATTCAAGGCTGTAAACTGAAATCCTTGAATTTGAAAATCAATGGACAAGACAGTTCCCGGTTCCATCCGGTGGGTTTCCTTTCCTGCTTCGCCATAGTAGGAAGTTCGGCCAATACGCGAGTTGTCGAATAGGGAGGTGTAAAAAGCGGTTGCTTCTTCAGCCTGGTCGCTAAACCATAGGCATGGTCTGATTTTTTGTTGATGTTCTTTTTCGTTTGTGCCATTCCTTGCAGGATGACTCTTTTCTGTCGTTTTCATATTTCATTTATTTTCTGTTGATCGATATACAAACTTAATAATCACTTTCGTTGTTAACAATGTGTAATGCCGTCATATTAAAGGGCGTATTGCGACATTAAACCACAAAACCTGAAAACAATGAAACATGTATCAATACTTATTCCGAATGGACATTATAGTCTCGTGAACATTGAGGGGACTCACCAGATTTTTTCCTGGGTGAATGAATTTCTGCAATCAACCAACCGCGAACCCTTGTTTAATTTGCATTTGGTTGGTGTTTCCCGGTCGATGACCCAAACCAATGGTCTGTTTACGATTAACCCCGATTTGCTGATTGATGAAGTCACAAAGACCGATCTGATCATCATTCCAGCCATTCATGGCGACCTGCGGCAAAACCTGCGGATGAATGCTTTCCTGGCGCCTTGGATTGTTAATCATTACCACCGTGGTGCCGAAGTAGTCAGCTTGTGTATTGGCTCCTTTTTTCTGGCAGCTACGGGCTTGCTGAATGGAAAGCCCTGTTCCACCCACTGGCAGTTTGCGCACGAATTCAGAAAGCAGTTTCCGAAGGTTATTCTGAAGGATCATAAGATTGTGACCGAAGCAGATGGTATTTATACCAGCGGAGGAGCATATTCATTCACCAACCTGCTGATGTATCTCATTGAAAAATATACTGATCGCGAGCTTGCAGTCATGGCTTCGAAAGCTTTTATGATTGACATTGAACGTTACAGCCAGTCGCCGTTTATGATGTTTATGGGGCAGAAAGCACATCAGGATGAGGTGGTTTTGAAGGCGCAGGAGTTTATTGAGCAAAATTTTTCGGATAAAATTACCATTGACAAATTGTCGCAGCAGGTGAACGTCGGGCGACGAACGTTGGAGCGCCGGTTCAAGCGGGCAACATCGAATACCATTGCCGAATACATGCAGCGGGTAAAAATGGAAGCCGCGAAAAAAGAACTGGAAGCGGGAGTTAAAACTGTGAGCGAAGTGATGTATGATGTGGGTTATGTCGATGTGAAGGCTTTTCGCGATGTGTTTAAAAAAGTGGCTGGTATTTCGCCAATCGAATATCGGAATAAGTACTCATCTAAAAGTGAGAAAGTGAAGCATGTGAAAGAAAGGCTGGCAGTTTAGTTCAACGAATTGAATCAACCCACCAGCGCTATTCATCTCTTGACTCATCTAACTACAAAGCCGCAATCACACGCTTAAGTCGGTCAGTAATATCTGTAGCAATCGCCTCCAACGCTGGATTCTCTACGGCCATCATGGAGGCAATCGGATTCACAGCGGCCACTTCAACTTTGTTGTTACTGGTTTCCTGTACAATGACATTGCAGGGCAGCATGGTGCCAATCTTATCTTCAGCTTGCAAGGCCTGATAGGCTGCCGGTGGATTACAGGCACCGAGGATCCGATATTTCCGGAAGTCAACATCCAACTTTTCTTTCAGCTTTTCGTGGATGTTAATTTCAGATAAAACACCAAATCCCTCTTTTTTCAACTCTTCTGTCACTTTTTCAACGGCCTCGTCAAAGGTGTAGTCCGTCACTTTATCAATGTAATACTTCATGATTATTGTTCTTTTAGGTGATTAATAAAATTTATTTAAATCGAGTTTAAATCGTCATATGTTCATTGTTGTTAAGCTAACAACAGTTTGGAGTTCGCCTTTGTTTGCTCCTGTCGAATTTGTCAGATCGGTAAGGACTCAAGTAGGAATTTAGCTGTAATTTACGAATATAAAAATGTTGGGGCAGGCTGTGCATTTACTTCAGATCCTTTCTGCGTTTTTCATACTCCTGCTGGTCAATTTCTCCTTTGGCGTAACGGTCTCTCAGAATATCAAAGGCCGTTTTATGTCTTCTTCTCGGTTTTCGCTTACGCTTTCCAACCGTGCGCAAGAGAAGCCAAAGCATGGCCAAAATCAGAATAAGAACAATGGTCCAGCCAAAGCCCATTCCCCAGCCATGAAATTCAAATCCATTCATCATATCAGGTCTCCTTTTCTTAAAAATTAGTGGTTAATATGTAGTTTCTTTTTTAACAATTGGGCATTGATGGCGACAATGATAGTGCTAAGACTCATTAATCCTGCTCCAAGTGCCGGGCTGATAAGTATGCCCGATTGGTACAAAACACCTGCAGCCAAAGGAATCGCCACAATGTTGTAAGCTGTTGCCCAAACAAAATTCTGGATCATTTTTCTGTAAGTTTCCTTTCCAAACATCACCAGCGAAACGATGTCGTTTGGATTGCTGTTAACCAGAATGATATCAGCAGTTTCGGCAGCAACATCGGTCCCTGATCCGACAGCTATACCAACATCGGCTGTGGCCAGAGCAGGCGCGTCGTTGATTCCATCGCCGGTCATGGCCACAAACTCGCCTTGTTGCTGAAATTCCTTTACTTTATCCAGCTTTTCGTCGGGCAGAATGCCGGCAAAATAACCATCCAAGCCCAGTTCCTCGCTGACACTTTTGGCTACTTGCTCGTTGTCGCCAGTCATCATGTAAACCTTCATTCCATTCTCTTTCAATGTTTTTATTGCCTCGTACGATTCTTCACGAATCTCGTCGGCCATGGCAATAAAGCCTGCAAGCTGGTCATCAACCACGACAAAAACAATAGTTTCCTTCCCATTCTGACTGGCTTCATCCGGAATATCTAGGTTGTTTTCCTTTAGAAAGCCAGGACTGACCACTTTTACTTTTCGCTCCCCAATGTCCGCTTCAATTCCCTTTCCGGTCAGGGCTTTGAAATTCTCGATGTCCGGAAGTTTAATTGTCTCTTCTTTCACTTTATCCAAAATGCCGATCGCCAGCGGGTGTTCGGATTCAGATTCGACTGCACCGGCCAGCTTTAAAATTTCGTCATCTGACAACTGTTCTTGGACTGACTGAAAGCGCGTCACCCCAAAATTGCCTTTGGTCAGCGTACCGGTCTTGTCGAAGGCCATTAAGGATATTTTACGCGAATTTTCAAAGGCTGTCCGGTTGCGGATCAGCAGGCCGTTTTGTGCCGATATGGATGTTGAAATGGCCACCACCAGAGGAACTGCTAATCCCAATGCATGTGGACAAGTAATGACCATCACGCTGGCCATGCGCTCAAGCGCGAAGGCAAAAGGCTCGCCAGCTGCCAACCAAACCGCCAGGGTGCCAAAGCCAATGGTCAGGGCTACAATGGTCAACCAAAAGGCAATGCGATCTGCTAAATGTTGAGTTTTTGATTTTTTATTTTGGGCATCCTGCACCATGTTAATGACTTTTTTAAGGTACGCATCTTCACCTACTTGCTCCACCTTTATCTTAAGCGAGCTGTTGCCGTTGATTGTTCCGCCGATCACCTGGTCGTCTGTTGATTTTTTGACCGGCTGCGATTCACCGGTAACCATAGCCTGGTTTACGTTGCTTTCTCCCTCGCTAATTACCCCGTCAACGGGTATTTTTTCACCCGGACGCACCAGCACCAGGTCTCCTTTTTCAAGCTGATCAACAGTTACATCTTCTGTATCGCCATTTTTCAGTCGGTGGGCTTCCGACGGCATCAGGTCAACCAGCTGTTGTAACGATTTTGAAGCTCCCATCACCGATTTCATCTCAATCCAGTGCCCGAGCAGCATAACATCAATTAATGTAGCGAGTTCCCAGAAAAAGGTTTTGCCTTCCAGTCCGAAGGTGGTGGCCGAACTGTAACCCCAGGCGATGGTAATAGCCACCGCAATCAACGTCATCATGCCCGGTTGTTTCTTTTTAAGCTCGTCAGCCAGACCTGTCAAAAAAGGCCACCCACCATAAAAGTAGACGACGGACGACAAGCTGAACAGGACATAATTGGAAGCATCAAAGGTCAGTTCATAGCCAAGCAAATCCTGGATCATCGGTGACAGAATGAGAATCGGCAAGGTAAGTGCTAACGATATCCAAAACCGTTTTTTAAAGTCCTGGATCATGGCCGCATGATGCCCGGAATGGTCATGAGAACCATGATCGTGATGATCCCCTCTCACATTTTCTTCTTCCCGGGAATGATGATGGTGGTGTTCTTTTTCCTCCGCTGATTCGCTTCTCTTTTCGGGAGTGTTGTGGTTCTGCTTGTTCCTGTCAAATGAGGGATTGTGATGGTCGTGCTTCTTTTTTGTTCCTGATTTCGTTTCGGATTTTTCGTGTCTGCTTTCATGGGCTTGCTCATTTTGTTTTTCATGTTTTCCGGAATGCTCCTTGTGATGCTGATCGTCAGATTGATCTCTGTTTTTATTGTGATCACTGAGATCTGAGTGCTTGTGTTGGTCCATAGCTGTCTTTTTTCAATCTAAAACTGAAAAAACCATGCCATCAAGAGTTCGATTTTTCAATCCTGCGGAGTACGCTGAAATAGCCTGATAATAAGTTTGATTGTTTGTTTTTGCACGTGGCAAACAGTACACGGGTGTTGTACTTTTTCTACACCAAGAATCTAATTGTAAAATAGCCGATCAGAAAGTTGTCAGATGCAAAACACCGGGGTAAAATTTTCGAATTAAGCATCACGATTACCATGTTGAATTTAAATGCTACCTTTGCGTCCTTTATTTATCATCCCATCACTTTTAGAAACTATTTTTAGATGGGAACAAAAATTAGTGAATGACACCATTTGAAAAGTTAGAAATCATTGAGCCAATTCTGAAGGCCTTAAAAGAAGAAAATTACACGAATCCAACCCCGATACAAGAAAAAGCCATCCCCATCATACTCTCTCGAAAAGACGTGCTTGGAAGCGCTCAAACCGGAACGGGAAAAACAGCTGCTTTTGCAATTCCCATTCTGCAACACCTTTTTCATGACCAGCGGCAACGTAATCACCAGCGCATGATCAAGTCGTTGATTATTACGCCAACCCGCGAGCTGGCTATTCAGATTGGGGAAAGTCTGTCGACTTACGGAAAGTACACAGGCATTAAAAATACCGTGATTTTCGGCGGGGTGAAGCAAGGTGCCCAAACAAATGCCTTGCGCAGTGGTATCGATATTTTGGTTGCCACGCCAGGACGCTTGCTCGATTTAATGGATCAGGGCTTTATTAGCCTGAGTCATATTGAGTATTTTGTGCTTGATGAAGCCGACCGCATGTTGGATATGGGTTTCATCAACGAAATTAAAAAGATTATTGCCAAACTGCCTGCAAAGCGACAGTCGCTGTTTTTTTCGGCCACCATGCCCGACAATATTGTTGAGCTGTCATCCAAAATCCTGAGAAACCCGGAAAAGATTGATGTCAGTCCGATTTCGTCTACTGCCGAAACTATTACTCAGTACTTGTATTATACCAACAAGAGCGACAAGAACGACCTGCTGGTTCACATTCTGAAGAACCAGAAACTGGACCCGGTATTGTTGTTTGCCCGTACCAAGCATGGAGCAGACAAAATTGTACGTAACCTGCAAAAGCACAAGATTGAATCGGCTGCCATTCACGGTGATAAGGCCCAAAATCAGCGGCAAAAGGCGCTGGCTAAATTCAAAGACCGCGAAATCAGGGTGCTGGTAGCTACTGACATTGCTGCGCGCGGAATCGACATTGACAAGCTGAAGTATGTGATTAATTACGACATTCCGAATGTGGCTGAAACCTACGTACACCGCATTGGTCGGTCGGGCAGGGCAGGCGACGAGGGGGTTGCCATTTCAATGTGCGAGCCCGAAGAGAATGCTTATGTCAAAGATATTGAGCGCCTGATCAATCAACGGATTGAACGCGTACAGCAAAATCCTTATCCGCAAACGGATAAGCCTATGACGGCCAATGAAAAAAAGGCCTTTGAAAAGGAAAAGAGCAAGCGAAAGCAGGAGTTCTTCGCCAATCGAAATAAATCGCAAAACCGATCATATCGGCGATAAAAAAAAAGAAGCCAATTTTGGCTTCTTTTTTTTTATCGCTACAGTTTTCTTCCCACATAGAATACATAGCCGTAATAGGCTTTATACTTAATGTACAGCTTTGCTTCGTGCCGTTGGTTGGCGATCAACGCTTTGGCTGTTTGATTTCCTGCATGCTTCTTTCGAAAAGCATCCTGAGCCGAAACTTGTGGTACATAAAAATGTTCGATCCAGCAGTTTTCGGGCAAGATAAAGCTGGCCACAGGAACATAGCCGGCATGTTGCATTTGGCCCAACTTGTTGGGAATAGTGTCAATTCCCGGGTAAGCATCCTGCCAGAAGGCATCGATTTCGTCAGGCCGCTCTTCGGTGAACCACGAAGCTTCTGTGATGGCGATGTACCCACCAGGTTTCAGAAATTTCCGCCATTCGTTTAAGCCCCGTTCAAAGCCGATATTGTAGATCGCGCCTTCCGACCAGATCATGTCTAAGGTTTCCGGTTGAAAAGGAAGCTTGTCCATCGAACCTACAACGCCTTTTACGCGATCCTGCAAGTTCAGCTTGCCGGCGTTGTGGTTAAAAAGGTCGATAAACACGGGAAATAAATCGATGCCTGTAATTTGTCCCGGCGCATGCTGTGCCAGCACCATGGTTTGTCCGCCAGTTCCGCACCCAATGTCAGCAATGTGCGATTCACCGCTCAGTCCACTAATAAAACTCAAGGCTTTTAAAGTCACTTCGGGGCTTCCCGGCCCTTGTCGTTCCAGGTTTGAAAAATATTCGCAAATTAAATCGAAGTCAAATTCGTGAATAGATGTATGATCGTTATCCATGAGTGTTGAAATTTATAGGATTGAAACCCTTAAGCAAAGAATGTACGATTGCTCTTCAGATTTCAACAGGTTATTAAAATCGAGATGTGAAAATAACTCCGACAAGTACATGCCCGAGTTCAATTGAGGGATAACCAGCGGCGAATGCCCCGGGTTATTTACTTTACCCGATCCGTTTCAATTTTAAACATCCAATGGTTTTAGATCAAACAAAGGTAGGAATTTCTTTAGACGCAGAGGGCATCCGCCAAACAATAAAGTCGTTGCAAAGCAATTAGCTCTTCTCGTTAAGCAGAAACCTTTCCGTGTAATGTAGGAATTTTCAGATGGAAGTGTAGAGTCAAGCATCCAGAATCCAGAATCGAGAATCGAGAATCAGCAATCAATCCTCAATCTCTATACCATCTTTGCGAAAAAATACCAGGCCATCATGCCCGAGACAATCAGTTTAAGCAGGGTTCCCACTAAAAAGCCGAGAAACGAACCGAAGCCGGATCGAAAAGCCTCGCGCGATTGTTTGCCGCTGCTGAGTTCGCCCAGCACTGCGCCCAAAAACGGGCCGACAATAATTCCGAAAGGCGGAAAAAGCAACATTCCGACCAGTAGACCAATGATACTTCCCCAAACCCCGCGTTTGCTTCCGCCAAACTTTTTGGTGCCCCAAATCGGAATGAGGTAATCGAGCAAATACACGACGATGGTAATCACACCCCAAACAATTAAGAAGTTGGTGGAAAACTGGTAGCGCTCCGTGAGGTGTAACAGGATCAGCCCCACATAACTTAATGGCGGCCCGGGAAGAACTGGCAATATACCCCCTAAAATACCACTGATGATAAAGAGAACGCCCAACGTAATTAAAACGTAATCCATAGCTAAGTTGTTGGTTGTGTTTGTTTTCGGGCAACCGTGGCCAGCAGGCCAATCAACACCAGACTCAGTCCGGCTACCAGGTAGCTGACCATTAGCTGCTCTTCCTTCTCAAGCAGGAAGAAGGAGAACTGGCTGATCTCGTCCCAATATTCGATGGACAGCAGTACCAGTATATTATTGATGGAGTGCCCTATGATGCAGGCTAAAATATTGCGCGTAATAACCATCACCCAGCCCAACAGCAAGCCCAGTAAAAAAGTAGCCGGAAATTGCCAGGGGTTTAAATGAAACAAGGCGAAGAACAAGGCCGATACCAAAATGGCGATAATCTTGGGGTAGTTGCGCATAAAGCCATGCATAATTACACCACGGAAAATCAGCTCTTCAACAATGGGGGCAACAATGGCGACTTTCAAAAAGGCGCCTAAAAAGCCATAATCGTTTTCAAAGATTCGTTCGAAAAGCTCCCAAAACCAAGGCGGGGGAGGAAACACCTGGTCGATTTTCTTGTTGATTTCACCCAAAAACACATGTGCTGCCGCTAAAAAAGTCAGCACAGGAATAAAAATAAGCAGGTTAAACCGCTTGATTGGAAACAAGATGCCGAGTTTGGTTTGAGCTTTCCGGTAGGCAAAATAAAGGATAAACAAGATGGAGCCGAGCGAAAGGGCGATCTTCTTAATCGGATTCGACAAATACTCTGTACCATGGTAATAATCCCAAATCGCCAATGGAAAATCAACCACGGTTTGAATGAAGATGTATAAAATAACCAAATGTGCCGCCCCTAAGATTGTCGGGAAGTAAGGTCTCTGAGTCGAATTCATAGTTCGTTTTAAACTTGCTCTAAAATAGCGGACTTTTCCTTAAAATGAAACAGGAGACGCTATAATTAGCACCTCCTGCTTTATTTCCTTATCAGTTTCTTTGCTACAAATCTTTTCTGGCCAGGTAAAAGTCAACCATTTCGTAGTCCGATTTTTCGCGTTCCTCCATATCCGGAACTGTTTTTGGCGGTGGAACAATGACTTTTTCTCCGGGAACCCAGTTCAACGGAAGGGCCACACCATGTTTGTCGGCTGTTTGCAAAGCTTTCAACACCCGCAGAATCTCATTCATGTTACGCCCAACATTCAGCGGATAATACATCATCAGTCGAACCTTGCCGGTTGGATCAATAATAAACACCGCACGAACGGCTGCCGTTTCGCTTTCGTTGGGCTGCAGCATGCCGTAAAGCTTCGACACTTTCATGTCAATATCAGCAATAATCGGAAAATTGAACAACACACCGCTGTTCTTTTTTACATTGTTCACCCAAGCCACGTGAGCATGAATGCTGTCGATACTCAAACCCATCAGTTTGGTGTTTAATGCTTTAAATTCGTCGCTTTGTATGGCAAAACCACTCATTTCAGTGGTACAAACCGGCGTAAAGTCAGCCGGATGCGAAAACAGGATGACCCAACTTCCTTTGTTATACTCCGAGAATTTTAACGGCCCATAGGTGGTATCGGCTGTAAAGTCAGGAGCCATATCACCAATCCGAGGCATTTGATTAATTTGTTCTTCCATGATCTTTTTTAATTAGGATTAATGTTCTGGTTTCATAATAACTTCTTTTTCAGAAATATGTTCATCTTTAAGTGGTGAAAAAGATTACCTTTGTTCGGCTATTAATCATTGGAAAAACACGATTTGCTATCCCATTGAAACAGAGACCAAAAAAGTTATTTGTTTGTGAACAGTTTGTTGTTGAAAAAACCACGATTTTTTTCTGAAACAATTTGATTTTTACAAGAAAAAGCGCTTATTTTGCGAACTGTTTGAAAAATGTGTGATTCTGAATAAAAAATAAGACAATGTCAAAAGTTTGTCAAGTTACCGGTAAAAAAATGATGGTGGGAAACAATGTTTCACACTCGAAAAGAAGAACGAAGCGTCGGTTTTATCCGAACTTGTTCAAGAAGAAATTCTATCTTCCAGAGGAAGACCGTTGGATTTCGTTAACAGTTTCTGCAGCAGGAATCCGTACAATCAATAAAAGAGGTTTGGTGGCTGCGCTGAAAGAAGCGAAGGAAAAAGGATACGTAACGAATATTTAAAAGCGTAGAAAAATGGCTAAAAAAGGTAATAGGGTTCAGGTTATTTTAGAATGTACCGAGCATAAAGACAGTGGTGTGCCCGGAACATCACGGTACATTTCAACCAAGAACAGGAAAAATACACCTGATCGTTTGGAATTGAAAAAGTACAACCCGGTTTTGAAAAAAGTAACTGTTCACCGCGAAATTAAATAAATTGAGATATGGCAAAGAAAGCAGTTGCATCATTGCAAAAAGGTGCCGGTAAAGGTTTTTCCAAAGTAATTAAAATGGTAAAGTCTGAAAAAACCGGAGCATTCACATTTCAGGAAGAAATGATTCCTAATGAAATGGTTAAAGACTATTTTAAGAAGTAAAGATATTTGTTTGCTTAAACAGAAAAGCTTCCATCGATTGATGGGAGCTTTTTTGTTATCCGTCTTTTAGATTACTCATTCGAGTCATTCCGGCGATTTCTCCGGCAGAAACTTCCAATACCGCCGGGGCATATGCTGGCGTTGCAGTTTGTGGTTCTTTCGCTCCTTAATGTTGATGCTGTCAAAGTAATTCTTCCACAATACCTGGTAGCTGGCTTCCTGCTCCTGTAGCAAGTTGTGATTGACCTTCCCGTCCAGGCGGGAAAAGGTCTTCTCCGAAATCTCCACTTCCCGAACCGTTTTTAGATCGTAATAAAAGCCATAATCGCGTTTCAGGTCGTAAATCAGCCACTGTTGATCGGCAAACCGGTTCTTGAAATGCCGGAGGGTAAAGGGCAATACATCGTATGCCGGTTCAACCGGGGCGAAATAAAGGCCATCTTTGGTTTCCTGGAATCGAACAAACTGAAGCAGGCGAGAGGTTTCCTGCAGGACTTTCCGTTCCAGCTTTTTCAATTGAAGCACATCTGCATCGCCATAATCGGATTCAATGCTGAATTTGGTGTCGAACAAACGGCGGACAAAACGAAACAACATCATCTCGATGCCGGGCTCTGCAGACAAGAAAGCCATGAAAGGCAATTCTTTGTTTCGTTGATGAAGCTTTTGCCTCAAGGCTTTCCAAACACGATTGGCTTGCTGCTCATTGGTTGAAATAACTTGCTTCTCGGTAAACAAGACTTCCTGAAAATCAACTTCGCCACAAATGTCAGTTGGCGTAATTTTTTGTTGATAGCACTGAAAAACAACGCTTAACAAGCCTTCGAACGTTCCATCGTAAATTAAATAAGCCATGCTGTTAATTCTTAAAATGAAGCTGTTTGGGACCGCACACCGGGCTGGGCTGAGGAGGGAATAGCATCAGCTGGGTATCTCCTGCTTTCCGGCGTTTCATCTGGCTCTCAGCCAAAATATGATTTTTCAGGCGTTCAGGTTCCCAGCTGACCATTCGTGGTGGCAATTCGTTACATGTAATAAAGTACTGCGCTCGTTTCATCACTACGCCAATCTTTTTCAAATGAAAGCTGGTCAGTCGTCGAAAACGTCGGGTATCGACAATCATTCGGGCGGATTGCACCCCAATGCCAGGCACTCGTAAAATCAGGTGGTAGTCGGCTTTGTTAATATCAACAGGGAACAAGTGTAAGTTTCGGATCGCGAATGCCAGCTTCGGATCAATCTCCAGATCCAGAAAAAGTCGCTCCGGCGTAAGAATTTCATCGGGCGAAAACTCATAAAACCGCATCAGCCAGTCGCTTTGATACAGCCGGTTTTCGCGTACCAATGGTGGTGACTGTATAGCCGGAAGCCGTTTGTCGTATTCATTCACAGGCAAATAACCGGAATAATAAACTCGTTTCAGTTTCTGTTGATGATAGAAGTTTGAGGAAAGCTGAAGAATGTCCCGATCACTTTCGGGTGTGGCACCTACAATAATCTGGGTGCTTTGTCCGGCGGGTGTAAACTTCGGTACCCTGTGAAACTTTTTGCGTTCTTCTTTATAGGCTTGAATGCCTTCGCTGATTTGGTTCATTGGCTGCAGAACACTTGCGTAATCTTTTTCGGGCGCCAGCTTTTTCAGTTGCAGTTCGGTTGGTATCTCAATGTTCACGCTCATTCGATCAGCGTATCGGCCGGCTTCATAAATCAGTTCGCGACTGGCTCCCGGAATGGCTTTCAGGTGAATATAACCATAGTAGCGTTCCTTCAAGCGCAGTTTTTTGGCTACCAGCATCATGCGCTCCATCGTGTAGTCCGGATTTTTAATTACGCCGGAGCTTAAAAACAAACCCTCAATGTAATTTCTTCGGTAAAAACCAATGGTCAGATCAACGATTTCCTGAACGGTGAAAGCGGCGCGAGGGCGGTCGTTGGTTCGCCGGTTAATGCAATAGGCGCAATCGTAAATACAATGGTTGGTCATCAAAATCTTAAACAGGCTGATGCAGCGTCCGTCATCGGTAAAGCTGTGGCAAATACCTGCTGCCACGGCATTTCCAATTCCATCGTTGTTGTTCCGGCTGTTTCCGCTCGATGAGCAGGATACATCGTATTTCGCTGCATCGGCTAATATTTTTAGTTTTTCTTGAATGGTCGCATTCATAATCGATAAGCTTGTATGATTCTTGTTTTTTTATTGGCAAACGAGATGATAAAATTACTAATAAAATTAGTAATTACTAATAGGATTAGGTATATTTGGTGGATGAATTTTTTAGCACAGAATATCAAGTATTTACGAAAAACAAAGCAGTGGACGCAGCAACAGTTGGCTGATGAACTTCAGATAAAACGTGCATTGGTTGGTTCGTACGAAGAGGGTAGGGCAACGCCTAAAATCGCCGTACTTCAGCGGCTGGCTGTCTTGCTGGATACGAAATTGGATGACCTGCTGGGCAGGCCTTTGGAAGAAAAACAAGAAGGCAGGTCACCTTCAGCCAAGGTGTTGTCCATTGTGGCGGATCAAAATAATGAAGAATTGATTCCCATTGTTCCTGCAAAAGCTTCGGCAGGGTACCTAAACGGTTTTGCTGACCCGCATTATGTGGAGTCGCTGCCTCGCTTTTATATGCCTATTCCCGAATTGTCGCGCGAACGCACCTATCGTGTCTTTCAGATCAAAGGCGACAGCATGTTACCTGTGCTGCCTGAATCTTATCTGTTTTGTGAATATGTGCCGGATTTGGAAGATTTGAAAAATGGACAAACGTATATCCTCATCACCAAAGATGAAGGTCTGGTTTATAAACGTGTCTTTTTGAAAGCTGCCAGCCAGTTACTGCTGAAGTCGGATAATCCGGAATACGATTCTTATGTAATTGGCTTGGAGCAAGTGTTGGAATTGTGGAAAGCCAAAGGCGTTTTAAGCTTCGAACTTCCAAAGCCCGAAATGATGAGATCAGCCCATATTTCGTCTGTTTTGAAGGAAGTGAAGGATGAGATTCGGAAGCTGAGAAATCAATAGAAGGTATGATTTATGTTTCACGAATATTTTAACAGTTTCCACTACGCTCGTTTGTTGTCTGACGAAAAAGTCAAATAGCCACCATGAAGTTTCCCCTTTGTTAACTCTTCCATCGCTCCTAAATTTCAATCGAATTATGTCAGTCAATTTTTGTAAATTGCGCCACTCAAATTCAGAAAGCTATGGGTCTATTCGGATCATTTACAAAATCGAAAAAAGAAAGCCTGGATCAGGGCCTTTCAAAAACCAAGGAGAGTGTTTTCAAAAAGTTGGGACGAGCCATTGTTGGTAAGTCAAAGGTTGATGATGAAGTCCTTGATAACCTGGAAGAAGTATTGATTACCTCCGATGTTGGTGTAGATACAACGTTGAAAATTATCCGGCGAATTGAAGAGCGCGTTTCGAAAGATAAATACTTTGGAGTTGATGAACTCAATACGCTTTTAAAAGAAGAAATTGCCGCACTGCTCGACGAAAATAACAGCAGCGATGATGCCGATTTTGATCTTCCGCAGAGTGACCTGCCTTATGTAATTATGGTCGTGGGAGTTAATGGGGTTGGAAAAACAACCACTATCGGTAAGCTGGCCTATAACTTCAAGAAGAACGGAAAAAAAGTGGTGCTTGGAGCTGCCGATACCTTTCGTGCGGCGGCCATAGACCAGTTGCAAATTTGGGCCGATCGCGTCAATGTTCCGCTGATCAGGCAAAGCATGGGATCTGATCCTGCTTCCGTGGCCTACGATGCCCTGGCTTCGGCAAAAGCCTCAGGTGCCGACGTGGTGATTATTGATACAGCAGGCCGTTTGCACAATAAAATCAACCTGATGAATGAGCTAACTAAAATTAAGAATGTGATGCAAAAAATTGTGCCTGATGCGCCACATGAGGTTTTGCTCATTTTGGATGGATCGACCGGACAAAACGCTTTTGAACAGGCCAAACAGTTCACTAAAGCAACGGAAGTCTCGGCTTTGGCTCTGACCAAGCTGGATGGAACGGCCAAAGGAGGTGTGGTTATTGGGATTTCCGATCAATTTAAAATTCCCGTCAAATACATTGGAATTGGCGAAAAAATGGAAGATTTGCAGGTTTTCCGGCGAAAAGAGTTTGTAGAGTCACTGTTTTCGTAGATATCTCTTCGTAAGCGGATGAATGTCATCCTGAACCTGTTTCAGGAACCGTCGCCTTATTAGGTTCCGAAAATAAGTTCGGAATGACTCATTCCCATAAAGAAAATTAAAAAACCACCATGGATTTAGTTTGTTGTAGAGGTGGAGAAAAAAAGAAGATAAAAGATGAAACGAGGAAAAGTTAATATAACCACCCTGGGGTGTTCGAAAAATTTGGTTGATTCGGAAATGCTGCTCAACCAGCTTGATCTGAATGGTTTTAAAGTGGTTCACGACAGTGAAGATGATGATGCCAATATTGTTATTCTGAATACCTGTGGCTTTATCATGGATGCCAAGGAAGAATCCATCAATTCGATCTTGAGCCACGCCCAGGCCCGAAAAAGCGGAAAGTTGGATAAGCTGCTGGTTATGGGTTGTTTGTCGGCGCGCTACAAGGAAGACTTGGAGAAGGAAATTCCGGAAGTAGATAAATTCTACGGCAAATTTGACTACAAGCAAATTATTCAGGATTTGAATGCCAACTTCTTTGAACAGAAGATGTATCACCGCCTGAAAACAACACCGAGCCACTTTTCTTACCTGAAAATCAGTGAAGGATGCAACCGGCACTGCTCATTTTGTGCCATTCCCCAGTTTACCGGAATCCATAAATCGCGCAGCATAGAGAGTTTGCTGGAAGAAGCCCAAACACTGGTTGATAGTGGAACTAAAGAACTGCTGATCATTGCGCAGGATTTGTCATACTACGGAATTGATATGTATGGCGAAAGCAAGTTGGCCGAACTGATTGACCGGTTGGCCGATATTAAAGGATTGGAATGGATCCGCTTGCATTATGCCTACCCGTCTAAATTTCCGATGGACTTGCTGAAAGTGATCCGTGAACGACATAACGTGGCCAGCTACCTGGATTTGCCATTACAGCACATAAGCGACCGAATGCTGGGGCGTATGCGCCGAAAAATTACCAAAGACGAAACCATCAGCCTGATCAACAGGATCCGTGAGGAAGTACCGGGAATTGCGTTGCGAACTACCTTTTTGGTTGGCCACCCGGGTGAAACTGAAGAAGATTTTGAAGAATTGAAAGCCTTTGTTGCCGAGCAGAAATTCGATCGCATGGGCGTTTTCGCCTATTCGGACGAAGATGATACTTACGCTTTTAAAATGTACGAGGACGATGTTCCGGAAGACGTAAAACAGGAACGCGCGGCAGAACTGATGGAACTCCAACAAAACATTTCTGAAAAACTAAATACAGAGAAAGTAGGGAAGACCCTAAAAGTATTGATTGATCGCGAGGAGGCAGATTATTTTGTTGGCCGGACTGAATTTGACTCACCTGAAGTGGATGGGGAAGTGTTGGTTGAAAAAGAGGAATCAATTCAAATTGGTCAATTCTACCCGATTCAGATCGCCGACTCAACCGAGTTTGACTTGATTGGGAAAGTTTCCTGATCAGCAGATCCGATAAAGCTATTTTTGAAGCATCGCCATATTTTCAGGAACAACCTGATGAAATATGGCGATGCTTCTTTTGTTTAAGCTGCTGAAGTCAGTGGATCACATTCCCAAAATGTCTTCAGCAAAATCAATACAGGCCTGTTCAACTTCGGTTTGGGCTTTTGAGAACATTCCGCAGCCAATCACATGGGTTCCGGCATCAAACGCCTGTTTTCGTTTGAGCGATCCCGAAGTTCCCAGCTGATCGTACATTTTCAGCATGGCATCAACCCGAACAACATCATCCTGATGCTCTTCATCCTCATAATAATAAGCCAGAAACACCGGTTCTTTAACCTTTCTAAATACGCCTTTTTGCATGGTGCATTCAACCAGTTGTTGCAGGTAAACCGTGGCTTCCATGCGGTAGAAGCAGTTCCAGTACAGGCATTCTTCAGCGCCTAAATCGTCGTTTGTATACCGATAGATTCCGCCGACCGATTGACGCCCGATTTGCAAGCCCCAGGGTTTGGACAGTAAAAAAGCTGCCGGATTATTGATCCGAATATTGGGAGACAGTAAAATCAGGCCTTCTACTAGTTCAGGAAAATCGGCCGCCAACTTCAAAGAAAGTGTGCCGCCGGTTGACGTACCCATCATAATCACCTTCTTGCCCAGCAGATTTGCGATCTGCAATGCCTCTTTCGCTGATTCGTACAAACGATCGGGTGTCATGTCCAGCAATGGATCCGTCACATCAAGGCCATGCGAAGCCAGCCTTGGGATGTAGGCGTTGGCCTGAAAATACCGGGCAAAGTTCAGATGGGTTGGATTTCCTTCGAAACCAGAAGCTGAAAAGCCATGTAGATAAAGCAGGCAGTAGCTTGTTTGGCCCTTTAACAGATCATCGTGCCAAATTACTTTCGATTCATTGTCTGACTTTACTGGCAAATTGGCTTCTTTCTCCTGGATGAAATTCTCCAACTCATCCAAGGATAGATTCAACTCTTCCAGCTCAGGATTGAATACCGGCTCATCTGGTTTGGGACCAACTGTATAAATAAAGGCTGTAAATAGCACGAGAACGATCAATGCACGTAAAATTTTATTCATTTCGATACGTTTGAAAGGTCACCAAGATAGCAAAAAATGTGTTTAACTACATGGTGAAACTCAGCTGTGATTAATTGAACAGTGGTTGGCTTTGTAACCAAGCTGCTTTCGAAAATCTATTTGCTTTTCAGTCTTGGTTCATTCAGGCTTAAAAAACCGACATTGCCGGGTTGAAACTTAAAACCCCTATAAACATTAAAAACAAATGGATTGTTAATGTACCAAAGCAATTAAAACTATTTTTACAGAACCGTAAACAACCATAAAATCAACATATGGATAAATTTTCACAAGTAGGTAATCAAGAGATTGCTGCTGTTGAAGAACTCTACCAGGATTTTTTAAATGACCCTGATAGCGTTGAAGAAAGCTGGAAAAACTTTTTTAAAGGTTTTGAACTGGCGAGGGCAAATTATACTTCCAGAAAGATCCAATGGAATGAGCCCATTGATAAGGAATTTGCTATACTAAACCTGATTCATGGCTATCGTCAGCGAGGCCATTTGTTCACAAAAACAAATCCCGTTCGTTCACGAAGAACCTACACACCGACTTTATCTATCGAGAATTTCGGACTGGAAGAAAGCGATCTGGATAAGATTTTTCAGGCTGGTACAAATATTGGCATTGGTCCGGCGAAGCTTAAAGACATTATTGCCCACCTCGAAGCTACTTATTGTAACTCTATCGGGGTTGAATATGTGTTTGTGCGTGATCCAAAAGTGTTGACCTGGCTTCAGGAAAAGATGGAAGGATCGAAAAATTCGCAGGAGTTTACGGATGAAATGAAACGGCATATTTTCTACCATCTAAAATTAGCAGTTGGGTTTGAAAGTTTTATTCATAAAAAATTTGTGGGGCAGAAGCGCTTCTCGCTGGAAGGTGCAGAGTCGTTGATTCCAGCCTTGGATGCTGTGATTGAACAGGGAGCTGATCTGGGGATCCGTGAATTTATCATCGGCATGGCGCACCGCGGGAGGTTAAACATTCTGGCCAACATCATGAATAAGCCTTACGAATATATTTTTAAGGAATTTTATGGTACGGAATACGAAGAAGATATTGCCTTGGGCGATGTGAAGTACCACCTTGGATTTGAAAATGAGGTGACTTCTGATCATGGTGAGAAGATAAAGCTAAGCTTAATGCCTAATCCTTCGCACTTGGAAGCGGTTGCTCCCCTGGTTGAAGGAATGTCGCGCTCACGCATTGATTCGCTTTACGATGGAGACTACGATAAATTGGCCCCCATTATCATTCACGGTGACGCCGCTATTGCTGCACAAGGTGTTGTTTATGAGGTTATTCAAATGTCGCAACTGAATGGCTACAGAACTGGCGGTACCATTCACCTGGTGATTAATAACCAAGTGGGTTTTACCACCAACTATCTCGATGCCCGGTCCAGTACTTATTGTACCGATGTGGCTAAGGTAACCCGTTCTCCGGTGTTTCACGTAAATGGCGATGATGTTGAATCGCTCATATACACCATCAAGCTGGCCATGGAGTTCAGGCAAAAATTCAATAGCGATGTTTTCATTGATATTTTGTGCTATCGAAAATATGGACATAATGAGGGAGACGAGCCCCGTTTTACACAGCCTCAATTATATAAGGCCATTGCAGACCACAAAAATCCACGCGATATTTATGCCGAAAAACTAATTCGGCAAGGGATTATGACCTCCGAAGAAATTAAAGAGGAGATTAAAGCCTTCGATGAGTTGATGAACTCAAAATATAAAGATTCGGAAGAGATTGACAAATTGAAGATCAAACAGTTTTTGGTGAACGAGTACGAATCGTTTGAAAAGCCACACAAAATTGATTTTTCGGAGGTTATCAAGACTGGGGTTAAACGGACCAGGTTGGTTGAATTGGCGGAGAAGATCAATTCAGTTCCCAAGGGAATGAAGTTTTTCAATAAAATCAACCGAATCTTATCCGATCGTCGACAAATGATTCTCGACGATCGGCTGGACTGGGGAATGGCGGAACTCTTGGCTTATGGGACCCTGGTTGACGAAGGGCACCCCGTACGCATCAGCGGGCAGGACAGCGAGCGGGGAACCTTCGCACATCGACATGCGGCTTTTGTTGCCGAAGACGCTGGGGAAAAATATTTCCCTTTAAAAAACATTTCACCAAACCAGGGATCTTTTCATATCTACAATTCGCTGCTTTCGGAGTATGGAGTCATGGGGTTTGAATACGGATATGCTATGGCACAACCCAATGCTTTAACCATTTGGGAAGCCCAATTTGGCGATTTTGTAAATGTCGCCCAGGTCATTATTGACCAATACATTACATCGGCCAACGAAAAATGGGGCTTGATGAACAACCTGGTGCTTTACTTGCCGCATGGGTACGAAGGTCAGGGTCCGGAGCATTCCAGTGCCCGTATTGAGCGTTTTCTGGCCCAGGCTGCAAGCAATAACATGCAGATTATTGAGCCAACAACGCCTGATAATTTGTTCCATATGCTCAGGCGGCACATGAAAATGAAAACACGGGTTCCATTAATTGTGTTTACACCCAAAAGTTTACTGAGGCACCCCATGGTTACCTGCACGCTGGAGGAGCTGGCTACCGGACATTTTCAGGAACTTATTGATGATAAACAAGTAGAACCGGATGAGGTGAAGCAGCTGGTAATTACCTCAGGCAGATTGTATTACGACTTGGTGAAAAAACGGGCAGACACAGCTGATAATACCACTGCAATTGTGAGATTGGAGCAGGTCTATCCACTGCCTGTTGAGCAGATTAATGCAACTATGAAAAAGTATAATAAAGCCGAACGTATTGTCTGGGCACAGGACGAACCGGCAAATATGGGGGCATGGCCCTTTATTTATCGCAGCTTGAAAGAAATACCTTTTGAAGTCGTTGCACGCTCCGAAAGTGCCAGCCCGGCCGGAGGTTTAATGAAACAACATACATTGAGATTAAATAAGATCCTCGATCAAATATTTGATGCAGAAGTTTTAGCAAAAGCATAAGGAAAGAACTATGATCATTGAAATAAAAGTACCAACACCAGGAGAATCGATAACAGAAGTTGAACTAGGAAAATGGTTAGTGGAGGATGGCGATGTTGTTGATAAAGATGATGAAATAGCCGAGATCGAATCGGATAAAGCTACCTTGACCCTTGTGGCTGAGGAAGCTGGAAAAGTTAGCTTTAAGGCTCAGGAAGGCGACACCCTTGATGTTGGCGCCGTGGCATGTACCATCGACACATCGGTTCAACCTGAAGAGAAAACAGAAGCGGTAAAAGAGAAACCGAAAGAAGAAACGCAGGAGAAGGAACAAGTTGATGAAGAACCTGCGAAGAGCCCAAAACAAGAAGAGTCAAGGAAGGAAAAATCAAAAGACGAATCGGTTGCAAAAGAAGATCAGACTCATGTGAAAACTACTTCAGTGGCCAAAAAAATGATGGAAGAGAATAACTTGTCGGTTGATGATATTCTCCAGGGACTGAAGCGTATCTCTAAAAAAGAAGTCGAAGTAGTAATGAACTTGCCGGAGGAAACGGCTGCTCCTTCTCGCAAAAAATCATTTTCGCGAGAGGAAGATCGGGAAAAAATGAGTTCACTGCGGCGCAAATTGAGTCATCGGCTTGTCTCAGTAAAGAATGAAACAGCGATGTTGACCACTTTCAACGAAATTGATATGAGCCGGGTGATGGAGTTGCGCAAAAAGCACCAAAGCCGGTTCATTGAAAAACATGATTTCAAATTGGGCTTCATGGGATTTTTCACCAAAGCAGCGGCTGTGGCCATGAATTTTTATCCGGCAATCAATTCCATGCTTGATGGAGAAGAAATTGTCAGTCCCAAATATGTTGATGTGGGCATTGCTGTTCAAACCCCCAAGGGTTTAATGGTTCCAATTATTCGCAACACCGAAAGTAAATCAGTTGTGGAAATTGAGAAAGACCTGAAAGATTTGGCTGAAAAAGCGCGGAATAAGAAAATATCAGTGGAAGAACTGACGGGTGGCACCTTTACCATTACCAATGGCGGAACATTTGGCTCCTTGCTGTCAACACCGATTATTAATCCACCGCAGTCTGCTATTTTAGGTATGCATAACATTCTGGACCGTCCGGTAGCTGTCAACGGTAAAGTTGAGATCCGCCCCATGATGTACGTCGCCCTGTCTTACGATCACCGGATCATCGACGGGAAGGACTCAGTTGGCTTTTTGGTGAAAGTGAAAGAATTGATTGAGAACCCGGAGCGACTCTTGAATAATGGTGCAAACCCGGAAGACTTGTTACTGGATTTGTAGAAATTGCTGAAGAGATCAAATCAGAGAGGCTATTTTGGGTACCAAAATAGCCTCTTCAATGTTAAAGAGCGGTGAACCAAATTCGATTTTTAGTTTCATTTTGAGTAAATTCGACGCGTTTTAAAAATTCACAGAATGAAAATTGTTGTTTTAGATGGCTATACCCTAAATCCCGGAGACCTCAGCTGGGATGCTTTGAAAGCAATCGCGTCCTGCGATATATATGACAATACCCCAGATAATCTGCGACTAAAACGGATTGGAGATGCTGAAGTTGTGTTCAGCAATAAAGTGGTGCTTGATGAGGAAATCTTCAAAGCTTGTCCTTCCATAAAATACATTGGTGTTTTGGCTACCGGCTACAATGTCATTGATTTAGATGCCGCAGCTGAAGCGGGTATTGTGGTCACAAACATTCCGGCGTACAGCACCGATTCTGTTGCACAAATGGTCTTTGCCCATCTTTTGCACATCGTTAACCAGGTGCATCTTCATGCCGAAGCGGTAAGCAAGGGAGACTGGGTCAAATCAAAAAACTTCTCGTTTAGTGTGTCGCCTCAAATCGAGTTGAGCGGAAAAACACTGGGCATCATCGGTTTCGGACAAATAGGAAGGAAAGTGGCCGAAATAGGACAGGCCATGGGTATGAAAATCGTGTTTCAGAACCGATCTGTAAAAACAGATGTCCCTGCTGAATTTTTGCAATGTGATCTTGATGCGCTGCTGCGAAAGTCGGATGTGGTGAGTTTAAACTGCCCGCTAACGGATTCGAATGTCGGTTTTGTCAATAAAAACAAGCTGGACTTGATGAAACCAAACGCCATTATAATCAATACCGGCCGGGGGCCGCTAATCAATGAACAGGATTTGGCTGATGCGCTCAACAACGGGCGAATCGCTGCTGCGGGACTTGACGTACTTTCCACCGAACCGCCAGCGGCTGATAATCCGCTGCTACGCGCAACAAATTGTTACATTACGCCACACATTGCGTGGGCCACAAAAGAATCACGTCAACGTCTAATGGACATTGCGATCGAGAACCTAAAAGCTTTTCTGAATAGAAAAAAGCTCAACGTGATCAACTAAAATTGCTTGATTTGGAAGATGTCTGCTGCTGGTTATTCGTCTAGGTCGTCGTCTGAATTAAAGTCATTAAAATCAATTTCATCATCAAATTCATCATAAATAGACAGGCGGCGTTTTGAGCCTCGCTCTTTCTTTACACTTTTTGGTGATTTGCTCCTGGAATCAAGGTCTTCAAAATCGGCATGATTTTGTTTCTTTGCGGAGCTGCTTTTCGATTTCATTTTAATTTTACGGATCTAATAATTAATAACTTACTTCTATATCAATACCTTTCAGCATTGCCTTGGTAAACTAGAAAAAAATATTTCTATTTTCCAAATGCCTTAGGTTGTTTTTTATTACCCAACACGGATTAATTTAAAATTGTTGTGTATTCTGGTTCTTTTTTTCGCTTGATGTTGATATTAACAACAATTCTTCCCAACAAGATTAAGCGAGTGCTTGTTACATCAACAAGAGAAACAGTTAAAGACAATAATTATGAGTTTTACTTTGAAAATTGGAGCACGTGCAATTGATTTCAACCTTCCTGCAACTGACGGAAAAAATTATACCCTGGCGGATTTTGATTCTGCTAAATTCTTGGTCGTTTTTTTTACCTGCAACCATTGCCCATATGTCGTTGGAAGTGATGAGCTAACAAGAACAACAGCAGAGAAATTTAAAGATCAGGGAGTTCAATTCATCGGAATCAACTCAAACAGCGAAAACACGTATCAGGAAGACGACTTCGGCCATATGGTCGAACGAATGAAAACACATCAGTTTCCCTGGGTCTATTTGCGAGACGAAAGCCAGGAAGTTGCGCAAAAGTATGGCGCGCTAAGAACTCCACATTTCTATGTTTTTGATGCCGGACGGCGTTTGGTTTATACCGGTAGGGGAGTGGATTCCCCCAAAGACGCCTCCAAGGTGAAGATCAATGATTTAGAGCGCACGTTGCAAGAACTCACGTCCGGTAAAATGATTTCAGTACCAGTGACAAATCCGATTGGTTGTAATGTGAAGTGGGATGGAAAAGACAAGCATTGGATGCCTCCCGAAGCGTGTGACTTGGTGCTTTAGTCCAAACAAGGAGCATTTTTATATAGAAAATCGCTGCCGTACTTTCGTAATCATGTTGTACTTTTGAATAGAAAAAGAGAACAGTTAGAAGCAATTATTAACATCATGTGCCGTTATTAATTTTGAACCAATATCTTATATCATGAAAACGATTGTAATCATTTTATTATTCGCGTCATTTTGCCTGCCTGCAGCAGCACAATCTCCAATAAACCTTGGTTTAAAAGGTGGGATTAATAGTACGAAATTAACTTCCGATCTGAGTAAATATGATGAGGAGAGTATCAACAAGTTTCACGCGGGCGCTTTTGTGAGGGTAAATCTTGGAAATATCTATGTTCAGCCCGAAGCGTATTTTAATACCAAGGGTGGCGAATTAAATGAATCCGGTGGTATCGTCAATTCATTTGATCTGAAAACGGTTGATGTGCCGGTCTTATTGGGCGTCAATATCATTAAAAAGGGTCCCCTGGCTCTGCGTGCCAATGCAGGTCCTGTCTTTTCCTTTGTCACCGACAAAGAATTTAATGGGGATGAGACTGCATTTAACAGGGATTATATCGAAGACAATTTTTTTGGCTGGCAATATGGCGTTGGTGCCGACTTTATGATGTTTACCCTGGATGTTCGCATGGAAAACAACTCGGGTGAATTGTACAAAGGACCAGACTTCGAAAGTAAAAGTAAAAGTTTTGTGATCAGTCTAGGTTTTAAATTACTCTAAGGTCACACATCGGACTTATTTCTTTTGATCTGACAAATCTTTTCTATTTTTGGTCAAGATCTTTTACCAATGAAATCAATTATTTTTTCGATTATTTTTTTCCTTTCAGGATTTACGGTATTTGCCCAAGCCGATTCGGCAAAAACAAGTGCGGTAAATCCTGAATTTGATTATGTCTACCGGGAATTGTTCAACTTCCTACCCAATTCCACCTTTGGCGAGTTGTCCATCGAGCAGCCAGATTTGGCATCGTTCGATTTTAACCGGCGACCCGATCTTGTGATTGATTTCAATTCGTTTTCATCCAACAATCGTTTTACCATCTCCAATCATCATTTGACTTATTTTAATCCATTTGTCCATTCGCTTGGGATCACCAATCAAGCGCACTATCAATTGAACGATAAGCTTATGCTTGGAGGAAATAGTTTTGTTGCCAATTCAATTTTTAATCCCCTTCCTGCCAATCCATCTCTTCAGGATATGGGTATTCGCGGGGCTTCCATGTTTCTTCAATACAAAGTTTCAGATAAGTTTAAAATTGGCGGGAGCTTTAGTATTAGCAATCAAAACCATCCATTTTTCTGGTAATACTCCAAGGTGAGGTAGAAGATATTGAATTGATCCCAGTCATCCGGATCTGGCTTTTTTTTGGTCGGAGTTGCTGTCTCGGTTGGCTGATTTGATTCGGCTCGTCATTGCAATGGTTAGGGCTGAAACCGGAATTTTCGGTAAAATTCCCAATCGAATAGGTTGCGAACCTTCAATACCTGTTCCATTCTACTTCTGTGTGACTACCGTTTGTCTCAAAACAAATTTTCAGAAAAAATATTCATGTTTTTGTTGACCGGATGATATCGTTCACCCCCTAGATCTTGTTGTTCGTCGAAAGCCGTCTGATTATGACTTGGGGAGGTGTAATTTTTCAATTTGTTACTCGTCTATTAAGTAAAAAAGCAGAAAACAAGAGACGCTTTTAAGCGCTCAAAACAGAAACAATTTATTAAACGATTAAATCCAAAGTCATGAAAAACAAAGTTATTACAGGAATTACCGCATGTGTCCTTTGTCTGGCAACGTTTGCAGTGCAGGCAACAGAAACCGACCGTACATTTAGTGACTACGACATCGTAGCCGTCAACAATCAAGATTTGTCAGCAAAGGCTGATAAAGCCTGGGTTTTGTCATACGACAACGAAGAGGCTCCAATTGTCATCACGCTGCACGAGACTAAAAGGTCAAAAAATTATGTCGTTCGTGCTGAACATTTTGAGGTATCGTATGTGTGCTGCAAAAAGGGATTCGGAGCATCGCTGGTCAAGGCCGAATACAGCGAGATTCCAGAAGAAATTATCAGCCGCGTGATCAATTCGGAAGAACTAAATCGCCAAAAAATTCTTACTCCCAACCAAGTGACCGAAGATCAGGCGCTTGATTTAATTGCTGCGTATTTACCGGATTTAATAAATCCAAGCTATAAACATCTGTTGAATTAGTAATTTTAATAATCAAACAGAATCAATTCGAGAGGCTGCTTCCCCCCAGAAGCAGCTTTCTTTTTGGCCCGTAGGCAAACCAATCCTGCTGTTTCAAAGGGCCGATGCCAAAACAAAGTCAGGGGTTACAACAGGCCCTGGTGAATGCCCTTCATTCCATTTTACTTTTGCTGGCACCATCAGCCACTGGATCTCAAGCGGAATATCTACCCGTAAGCAGGATAATTTACAATTGAGGTTCTATAGACTGGAAGTAGATTTAATAACCAGGATAGTTTTATTACACCAGGTCCTCTTAAATCAAATGCTGATTTTTTCAAGACTTTTTTTTTACAGTTTTTTCATTGAATCAAGTTACGCCAAATCAAAAAGCAATGATTAGCACGTATGTTGCAAAAGTCTAAACTATGTTGCAACAGGTTACACATGTTTGAGGAGGAGATTCCATGTTTATTTTAATTGGCCTACTGAACCGGTCACTCGATGTTGTCAGCTGAGTGGCTTGATTAGTGAAGGATTCATTTCGAGTGCAGCCCGCACTCGCAAGCGATTCCGCATATTGGTCGGATGACTTCGACCTAGCAAGAAGACTTTTTCTACAGATTGCGTTTTCGCTGCCTCAGGCATCAGATGTTTGCAGGAATAACCGGAGCAAGGGATGATGCGATCCCCCGGCTGGTATGGTACGGCTTGCATCCTGGCTCCTTATTCTTCAAACAAGTCAATCCGCCGGATTTTAAAATAATGGCCAATGGGATGACTTTCGTTTGTGCCAGTCGATACAACAATTGGTAAAAAAAGCAGTATAAGTGCTTAGTATATGAGTTGGTGAGTTGATGGCTCAGGTGTTCTTTGGTCGCAGGTATTCTTATGGAAGCAAACTATTTCTGTATTCAGTGGTTTGTGTAGTTGTGATGGGCGTTGCTTTAAACCGTAAAACTAGTTCTATGCCAATTTATATGGATCGTCATGATGTGTCAGACCAGGTAACTGCCGAAATTGTGGCCGAGTTACATCAGCAGGATTTACAAATTCAGGATCAATTTGATTGTAAAGGTTTAACCTACTGGTTTGATGAAAAGCGGAAAACCGCTTTTTGTTTGATTGAAGCGCCCAACGCTGATGCCATTCAACAAATGCATGACCATGCTCATGGCGAAGTCCCGCACCAGATTATTGAAGTAGATACCCACGTGGTCGAGTCATTTCTCGGCAGAATTACTGATCCGGAAAAGTCACAAAACACCGATTTAAATATTATTCGCGATCCTGCTTTCAGGGCAATTCTGGTTACCGGGTTTGATGACGGGCCGTTGCTTGATGCACCGAACATCCAGAATTCAGACTTTTCCAGTTGTATGAAGTCGTTTTCCAGCGTTTTTGGTCGTTTTGGAGGCCAACTGGTGAAGCAAAGCGGGAACCGTTTCCTGGTTTCGTTTCAGTCGGTCTCGGAGGCTGTTCGGTGCGCGATCGAGCTGCATACTGTAGACAAGGAAAGGCATGAATCCATGCGGTGTGATACCAATAAACTAAAAACAGGAATCAGTTCCGGAGTGCCGGTTACAGAAGGGAAGCAGTTTTTTGAAGAGGCGATCCAAACGGCTGAGCGGATGTTTCATATTTCGGATGGCAAGATCGTGATGTCTTTGGAAATCAAAAAGCTTTACAAAAGCGATAATCTGAATGTTTTTCTTGATGACGAGGTGGTTGAGATCTTGAATCCTTCGGATGAAAAATTTTTAAATCGCTTAATGAGCTACATAACGGAGACCTGGCAAAACACGGAGCTGCATGTAGATGATTTTGGAGCGCACCTGGGCTACAGCAGGTCGCAATTGTATCGAAAAATGGTTTCACTCACTGGCATGTCTCCCAATAGTTTTATCAAGGAATATCGTTTGGCCAAGGCCTTAAGCCTCATCAACCAGCAGTCCGGGAATATTTCGGAGATTGCCTACGAAACCGGGTTTAACAGCCCGTCTTACTTTGCCAAATGCTTTCATAAAAAATATGGTCTGTCGCCGTCCGAATACATGAATCAAGTGGAGTGATGTAGCTTCGCTTTTCCTTCCATAGAATCTACTTTCAGACACAAATTTGTAAGTTTTGATTTTTATTTGATCGGGACTTTTTTCTAAGAACCAGAAGATGAAAACCAAAGGAAAAGTTTGGATCCTTAAGTCCGACACCTGGCCGGAGGCGAAAGCAGGCCAGGGCGTCAAAGTCGCCCGGACCTGCGTTGGCGGGAAGGATAAATCTGCAGATCTGGAGAAAAGCGTTTTGCGATGAGGCGCAGGCCGACAAAGATCCTCCCAATACTAAAGAATTGCACCTTGTTTGCTGTTGTGCAATTCAACCCGGGTGCCGTTTCACTACACCTGGGGCAATTGACATTTAACCCTGTTGGGATAACAGGTTTTTCTCGGGGCAGCCGAGAAAATTGGTGCGTCTTGTGCCCCATCATATTTGTGTATGAAGGCAGTTCCAAAGAATAAAAAGACCTAAATGTATTCATTGTTGAACGGAATGTGTCAGTCCACGGGAGTGATAAGCCCTAATTTTGAGTCAATGCATGGGGGCGACTCGATCACCCCCCAAAATCACAACACCAGGCATACAAGTGCCTGTGAATTGAAAATGAAAAAAAAATGAGAAGGTTATGAGTAAAATGTTATTTGAAAGACTTGGAGGTAAAGAAGGTATTACAAAAATTGTTGATGACGTAGTGGACGCGCACATGAACAATCCGGCGATCAGTTCCCGCTTTCTTCCTTATCTGGAAACGCCGGAGAAACTAGCGATTGTAAAACAACATACAGTTGATTTTTTTAGTGCCGGAAGTGGTGCCCCCGTGACTTACAACGGACGCGATATGCCGGAAGCGCATCGGGGAATGAATATTAGTGCGGCCGAATACATGCATGCCATCGACGATATCTTTTTGGCCCTGGACAAGCATCGAATCGACGATGAAACAAAAAAGGATGTACTGTTTATCCTATGGTCGTTAAAAGGGATGATTATGGGCCGGTAGTGAATAAAAAAAAGCCACCCTCCCGTAGGAAGATGGCTTTGAACTATAGTAAACGGTTTTTTTCTCAGCTTACTTTTCTTCAGTCGTTTCCGGTGCAAAGTTCATGGCAGCGAACCGTTTGTAGGAAGCATGACGCCATTTGGCATTTTCTTCCGACGCCTTAAACAGTTCGGCAGCTTGTTCCGGGAATGACTTTTTCAGTGAAGTATAACGAACTTCGCCGTTCAGGAATTCCTGGAACTTACTCCAGTCCGGATCTTTTGAGTCCATTACGAAAGGATTTTGTCCTTCTTGTTCCAACATGGGGTTGTAGCGGAACAGTGACCAATAACCGGCTTCAACGGCTTTTTTCTCTTCAGCTTGTGTTGCGCCCATGCTGGCACGCAGTCCGTGGTTGATACACGGAGAATAAGCGATGATCAGCGATGGTCCCGGGTAAGCTTCCGCTTCGCGAATTGCTTTCAGGTATTGCGCCTGGTTAGCCCCCATAGCCACTTGTGCTACATAAACATAGCCGTACGACATGGCCATAACACCCAAATCCTTTTTGCGGATTTTCTTACCTGAAGAGGCAAATTTGGCAACCGCACCAACCGGAGTCGATTTTGATGCCTGACCACCAGTGTTCGAATAAACTTCGGTATCCATCACCAATACGTTTACATCTTCGCCCGAAGCCAACACGTGATCCAGACCTCCGTAACCGATGTCGTAGGCCCATCCGTCGCCACCAAATACCCATACTGATTTTTTCACCAGGTATTTTTTCAGGCTTAGAATGTCTTTGGCATATGGCGCATCGTTTCCAGTCAAAACTTCCAGTACCTTCGCTGACGCTTCTTTCGATGCTTCGGCATTGTCTTTTCCTTCGATCCAGGCAGTGAAAACTGCTTTTTCATCATCGCTGATGCCGTTTTGTAAAGCATCGCTCATGATCATTGCAATGCGGTCGCGTTGTGCGTTCACACCTTCTGACATACCAAAACCATATTCGGCGTTGTCTTCAAACAGTGAGTTAGCCCATGCTGGTCCTTCACCGCTTTCCTTGTGCTTGCAGTAGGGAGTTGCCGGAGCCGATCCACCGTAGATAGAAGAACAACCGGTGGCGTTGGCAATCATCATGCGTTCGCCAAACAACTGAGTAATCAGTTTGATGTATGGTGTTTCACCACAACCCGCACAAGCTCCGGAGAACTCAAACAAAGGTTGGGCAAACTGTGAGTTTTTCACCGACTTGAACTTGTCAACCACTTTTTCTTTGTAAGTGACTTGCTTGTCCATATAATCCCAGCGCGCAATTTGCGACTCCTGTGATCCCAGCGGTTTCATGATCAAAGATTTCTCTTTGGAAGGACACACTTCGGCACAGTTTCCACAACCGGTACAATCCAGTACTGAAACCTGGATGCGGAAATTCAATCCGGGGAATTGCTTGGTAGGTGTCGCTGTTTTTACCGCTGTTCCTTCCGGTGCATTGGCCAGTTCTTCTTCGGTTAAAAGGAACGGACGGATGGCCGCGTGAGGACAAACGTAAGCACATTGGTTACACTGAATACAGTTGTCTTCTTGCCATTCGGGCACGTTGACCGCAATTCCGCGTTTTTCAAACGCAGCGGTTCCTTGTTCGAAGGTACCGTCTTCATAACCTACAAAGGTTGATACCGGCAGATCGTTTCCTTTTTGTGCGTTGATCACGTCAACAAATTTGCTGATGTAATCCGGGCGGTCAGTGGCGGCCGCTTCTTCCTCGAGCTTGATATCTTTCCACTCGGCAGGAACAGCAACTTTAACCACGTTTTTACCACCGGCTTCAACAGCGGCAAAGTTCATGTTGACGATTTTTTCGCCTTTGGAACCGTATGATTTAACAATTGCCTTTTTCATGGAATCAACCGCCTGGTCGTAAGGAATTACTCCGGTGATTTTGAAGAAAGCCGACTGCATGATGGTGTTGGTACGGGTTCCCAGTCCAAGCTCTTCGCCCAGTTTGGTTCCGTTGATGATGTAGAACTTGATTTCGTTTTCGGCCAGGTAACGTTTCATGGCGTCGGGCAGGCGTTTTTTGGTTTCCTCTTCATCCCAGATGGAGTTGAGCAGGAATGAACCACCCTTCTTCAGGCCTTTCAACACGTCATACAGATTCACGTAGGCCGGAACGTGGCAAGCCACAAAATCAGGCGTGGTAATCAGGTAGGTTGAGCGGATCGGGCTGTCGCCAAAACGAAGGTGCGAACAAGTAAAACCACCCGATTTTTTCGAGTCGTACTCGAAATAACCCTGGCAAAATTTGTCCGTGGTGTCACCAATAATTTTGATGGAGTTTTTGTTGGCTCCAACGGTACCATCCGAACCTAAACCATAGAATTTTGCTTCGTAGGTTCCTTCAGGAGAAACTTTAATTTCTTCTTTTAACGGAAGTGACTTGAAGGTCACGTCGTCAACAATACCCAGCGTGAATCCGTTTTTCGGTTCGGGAAGCTCCAGGTTTTCGTAAACCGACATGATTTGCGATGGGGTAGTGTCTTTTGAACCCAAGCCAAAGCGTCCGCCAACAATCACAGGCGCGTTTTCTTTTCCGTAGAACAGGTCCTTTACTTCAAGATAAAGCGGTTCGCCGTTTGTTCCAGGCTCTTTGCTGCGGTCAAGAATGGCAATGCGCTTCACTGATTTTGGCAGTACATTCATAAAGTACTTGCCGCTAAACGGACGATACAGGTGCACCGACAATAAACCAACTTTTTTGCCTTGAGCAGCCAGATGGTCGATGGTTTCTTTGATGGTTTCGGTAACCGACCCCATCGCGATGATGATGTTTTCAGCATCCTTGTCACCGTAGTAGGTGAACGGGTGATACTCGCGCCCGGTCAGCTTGGTAATTTCCTGCATATAGCCTTCCACAATGTCGGGAACCGCATCGTAGAATGCGTTGGAAGCTTCTTTTGCCTGGAAGAAAATATCCGGGTTTTGCGCAGTACCACGGGTTTGCGGGCTTTCAGGGTTTAAAGCGCGATCGCGGAATGCTTGCAATGCTTCGTAATCAATCAATGGGCGGATATCTTCCTGGTCAAGAACTTCGATTTTTTGAACTTCGTGTGAAGTCCGGAATCCATCGAAGAACGACAAGAAAGGTACGCGTGATTTCAGCGTAGCCAGGTGAGAAACACCAGCCAAATCCATTTCTTCTTGTACTGAACCAGCAGCCAACATGGCGAATCCGGTTTGACGAGCCGCGTAAACATCGGAGTGATCGCCGAAGATTGACAAGGCGTGACCTGCCAAGGCACGGGCACTCACGTGAAATACAGTCGGCAGCAATTCACCGGCAATTTTGTACATGTTAGGAATCATCAACAACAAACCTTGTGAGGCGGTGTAAGTTGAAGTCAATGCGCCTGATTGCAACGCCCCGTGAACAGCACCGGCAGCGCCGCCTTCACTTTGCATTTCGGCTAAACGTACCGGACGTCCAAATAAGTTCTTTTTCCCTTTTGCAGCCCATTCATCCACATATTCGGCCATGGTTGACGATGGCGTAATGGGATAGATACAGGCAACTTCGCTAAACATGTAACTCATATACGCCGCTGCGTAGTTTCCGTCACACGTAATGAATTTCTTCTCTTTTGCCATTTTATTCAAGTTAAATTTCAGATTTATATTCTTTTGATTCTCAATTCTTGTTGCAGGATGCTGGACGTTGGTGAACTTTAATTGAAAGTTCACGAGGCAAATTCCATATTTCCAACTTTTTATAAGACATCCTTTTTATTTATTCTCTTTTCTCTTCAATTCTTTTATTCCGCATCTAGCATCTAATACAAAAAACCAAAAAGCCACAAAGGGATCTTATTTTCGCTGCCTGCTTCAATCATGTCGGCAGCAGCATAAGTTCCTTCTTCCGGCTCGGTATATTTTCCACCAATAATGAAGTGGTATTTTTCGTTTACCTTAAAGTCAGCTCTGTCCGAGCTTTTTATATGGTGTTGGTATCCCACTTGGTTATAAAAGAAGGTGGTGCGTAAATTTCGGTTGCTGGTATTGTTTGGTTCTACGGCAAACAGCAGGTTGGTGTTGTGCATGTATACCAAATCCGGTTTTTTCGACTGATCTTCGCTGCCATTAGGGAAAAGCAAGTTAATCAGACGCGCATTTTTCAGGTAGCGTATGTAGTTCATAATCGTAGCCCGCGAAGTTTCCACTTCGTTACTTACTTTACTAATATTGGGCGAAAAAGGTGCCTCGCTGGCTGTAATTTGAAGCAGCTTTCTCAGCTTGGGAAGATACTTCAATTCCAGCTGGTTCAGATAAGTCACATCCAGTTCCAAAGCCAGATTAACATGTTTGAGCAGCTTCTCGTAGTAAAACGACTTGTTATTCAGAAAATATGGATAAAATCCGGTTTGCAGATATTCCTGAAAGTAGGCTAACGGCTTGACATGTTCCGTGATTTCCTTTGTAATTTGCTGGTGATTTGTCAATATTTCATCCAGTTTGTAACGCCTGAATTGATGTTTTCCGTGAAAATTTAAATACTCGCGGAACGACAAACCTTCGAGATGATAAACCTTGGCGATATTTTTAAGTTTTTCATTTCCCTCAATGACCCGTAAAACAGGTGAGGCGGTGAAAACGATTTTCAACTCAGGAAGATGATCATAGCATGCCCGCAATTCTTCCGACCACTCCGGATATTTATGGATCTGGTCCAGAATCAGAACTTTGCCACCTTTTTTGTAGAATTCGTCGGCAAAATTGTAAATCTTGCGCCGGGTAAAGTAAAAATTGTTCAAATTGACATACAAGCAAGTTTTGTCATCGGCATATTTTTCTTCTACCAGGTTAAGCAGGAAGGTGGTTTTGCCGACTCCACGAAAACCCTTGATACAAATCAATCGGTGCGACCAGTCGATCTCATCAATCAACTCCCGGCGAATTGTTTCACGGGATTGTTCGAAAAGCGTTTGATGTATATGTATAAGATGCTCCACTTGTTATCGATGCAATTTCTGCAAGCAAAAGTAAACACGAAGTTTGATATTTTGCAATCCAGAGATAACAATTTCATCCAAAATGTGTAATTTATAATTAGTAAAAATAAGCTCTTGGCTGGCTGGCATCATCGGAGAAATGATGAAGACATTAGATAATGCGTATTTTTGTGAAAATTCAATTGTTTATGGGAATCCAAAATCCTGAATTGCTTTTACCAGCCGGAAATACCGAATCGTTTTATGCGGCCTTGGAGGGTGGTGCCGACGCTGTTTACCTTGGCTTGACAAGTTTTAATGCGCGTGGACGTGCGGCTAATTTTGCCGAAGGTCATTTGCTGGCCGCTGTGCAGGAAGCAAAAAAGCGCAGGGTGAAAATTTACGTTACCCTGAATACGGTAATTAAGAACAAGGAAATTGAGCCTTTGCTGGATGTGCTTTCTTTTTTGGAGCAAGCCCGCGTTGAAGCTATCATTATTCAGGACTGGGGCTTGTATTATCTTGCGCGGTTGCGTTTCCCAAAACTGGTTATTCATGCCAGCACGCAAATGGGAAATCACAATTCGCTTGGTGTAGCGTTTTCGGAACAAAAGCGAATTGCACGGGTCATTCTGGCTCGCGAACTCACGATGACCGAATTGAGCCAAATTGCCGCCTGCGCGAAAACAGAGCTCGAGCTCTTTGTGCATGGTGCTTTGTGTTATTCCTTTTCGGGCTTGTGTTTCTTCAGCAGTTACCTCGGAGGCCGCGGAGCCAACCGAGGATTATGCGCACAGCCTTGCCGCCGTATTTATCAGGATGGTGAACAAAGCAAGTTTCTTTTCAACCTAAAAGACAACCAGCAACTGCCTAACCTGGAGAAACTGAAGGCGCTGGGCATCCGGTCGCTTAAAGTGGAAGGGCGTATGAAATCGGCCGATTACGTTTATCGCGTGGCACAGGCTTACCGTATGGCTATCGACCACCCGGAGAAGAAGCAGGAAGCAGAGGAATTGCTGAAGCTGGATTTTGGGCGCGAGAAGATCGCTTACTTTCTGGGGAAAGACGTGAAGGACGGAATTGCCGATTCTTCGAACACTGGAATTCCGATCGGTTTTGTGAGCCGGGTGAAAAATAAGGAGGTGACTTTTGAGTCAAACACCGACCTGCTGGAAGGGGATCGCATTCGGATTCGGAATGTCCGAAATGAAAGTACTTTCAATGCCCGCTTACAGGAACTGAAAAGAGAAAACAGCCGGTACATGTTTTTACTGGCTGGGAAAGAAACAGTCAACCCCGGTGACGAATTATTCTGGGTGGGACGTAAAGCGAAGGCTCTGCCGACCAAATTTAGAAAGCTACCACAGTACCGGGTTGTAAGACTCCCACTTTCTGAGAAGAAGCGACTTCGACAGCAACTGGAGATCAAGCAAAAAAAATCAAATTCTCAGGTTTTACTTCGGGTTGATGATGCGAAATGGTTCAACTGGCTGCGAACCGACGAGCTCGATGGAATTGTGCTGTCTTTCACTCGCAGACAATTGGAGACCTTTGATTTTTCTGCTGACTTTGCTCAGATGAACAAACAGAAAATCTACCTTGAACTACCAAAGTTTATTTCGGAAGAGCAGCTTGCCGATTGGAAAACGCAGTTGCAAAAAATTGAAAAGCTTGGATTTAATCGGTTTTTCGTCAGTCACTTGTCGCAAAAGTTGTTATTGAGCCCATCTGTCCAGGTGTGCAGCAACGAAAATGTGTACGTTTATAATGATGCCGCGGCCAAATTGCTGAAGGAAAATCAAATGCTCAATTTCTGTTACCCCATAGAAAACGATTTTGAAAATCTGAAAAGCATGAAGAACAAGCAGGGCCTTGTGGTGCTGCATGCTTATCCCGAATTGTTTTTTTCGCGCATGCCAGTGCCGGTTTCCGGTGCGGAAAGTCGGTTTAAGGATGACGGTGGAAAATCGTTTGTCAAGTCGCAAAGAGAAGGGATGACCATCGTGACCCCTACTATTCCGGTTAGCCTTTTTCAATATCGAAAACAACTTGAGCATGAGGGCTTTTCGAATTTTTTGATTGACCTGAACCATGAGAAACCTTCGAAAAATGCTTTGAAAAAAGTGATGACCAAGTTTCGGGCGGGAGAGCAGTTTCAGCCATCCACGGTTTTCAACTTCAAAAAAGGCTTGGTTTGACCAGATAATTATATCTTAGTCTTACCGTTTATTTTTGAGACAAACATAACTTGACTAACTATGAATAAAACGAAACTGCTACTTATAATTAGCCTCTTTATTTCTGCAAGCGCTTTCAGCCAACTAAGCATGGAGCGAACCGATGAGGGCATTTTATTGATCGAGGGAAAAAAGAAAATAGCTTTTTATAGGAAAGATGCAATCATGATGAATCTGGACAAAGGGCGTAACAACTATTTTCATCCGGTTTATTTGCCCGATGGAACCTTGATTACAGAAGATGCCCCGGCGGATCATATTCATCACCGAGGAATTTTTTGGGCCTGGCACCAGGTTTTGATTGATGGCAAGCTCATTGGCGATCAGTGGGAGTTGAAGGATTTTATTCATGATGTGAAGTCGGTCGAGTTTCATAGGGTAGAAGAGGGCATGGCGTCTTTGAAAACCATTGTTAATTGGAATTCGCCAGCCTATGAGAACGGCAAAAAACCTTTTGTGCAAGAGCGGGTGAGCGTATATATTCATGAGCAGCAAAAAAACTACCGCATTCTTCAGTTTGAAATTGAACTGAAAGCTTTAGTTGAAAATGTAGCCTTGGGTGGATCTGACGATGTGAAAGGCTATGGCGGTTTTTCGGTTCGCGTCAAGTTGCCTGCCGATGTCGTTTTTTCTTCGGATGACGGGGTATTGATCCCTCATAATGAGGCTGTTAAGGCTGGAGATTATGTCAATGTTTCCGGCTCTATGGCTCAGCACTCACAGCCGGGAGGTGTTTTAATTTATTCGGCCAATGAATTTGAAACCGC
>TARA_R110002050_G_scaffold300722_2_pt1 | contig 127943 bp, 118 predicted proteins | sample TARA_R110002050 | Tara Oceans TARA_R110002050 (sample SAMEA4396988) | marine metagenome | biome: Polar Biome; feature: [DCM] deep chlorophyll maximum layer (ENVO:01000326); material: water (ENVO:00002006), including particulate matter (ENVO:01000060) such as... | depth 25 m
GTTTCTGGAACTGGGAATTCTTATACGACCGAGTTTAGACAGTATGACCCGAGATTAGGTAGGTGGTTGAGTTTAGACCCTTTAGCAGCTAAGTTTCCATGGCAGAGCCCGTATGCGGCTTTTGATAATAACCCAATTTTAATCGCTGACCCAAATGGTCTGGCAGGGAAAAAGGCCATAAAAGGTTCTGGAGTTAAGGATTATGATAGGCAGCAAAAAAAGGCAATGAAATCGGCAGCAAAATTTGATAAGAAGTATGAGAAATTCATTAAAAAACATGATGGTGCCAAATTAAGTAAAGATGATTTTGTGTTTCATAGTGTTGGCAAGAAGTGGTTTACTAAGTATGAAAAGAGAACTAGTTCTTCAACGAACTGGAGTCAGGAATCCCAAACGGTAAAAGTTACCAATCCAGATGTTGATTTTGACGAGTCAATTCCTTCTGTAGGAGAGAATCAATCAGAATATATTTTTGATATTGGGATTTCAGAAGGAGTTCTCTTGTTGGATGTGCAAGCTTTTAGTGCTCCAGATAGATTTCAAGTTTTAGATGCAGAGACTGGAGCGGTAATCTTTGATACTCAACGTGGAGTTCGTGGAAAATACAAGACTTCAGGCGAAATAAAATTTAACTTAGGGTATGGTACGAAAATTAAGGTTATTGTAAATCCTCAAGGAAAGAAACAGGGAACTTCTTATTACTTATTTAGAGTTTTGGCTGATTCTAAAGCAATAAGAGGAAAAATGTTTAAAACGCAATTTGTTAATTCTACTTCAGATAACTAATATGAAAAGAATTTTAATGTTTCTATTAATGGTGATATCTGTTGGGCAGGTGTACTCTCAAAATCAGGAAGGAATATCCACGGATTTTATTTTTATTGACACTCTTGAAGTGGGTTATTATTTTGTGTGTAATTCAGATGAATATAATAATGGTAATATTGATGGTTTATTGAGAAAATATCGTTCTGATGATAGTGTCTTAGTAAATACTTTTGAGATGAAGAATGGCTTACGTCATGGGATTGCTACGAAGTTAGTTGATGATAGCATTGTTGTTCAACAGGCTGAATTTATTCAAGGGAAACTCGAAGGAAAAGTTTTCGGTTATTATGTTAATGGCGCAAAATCCTGGGAGTATTCCATGAGTAATGGAGAGATTCATGGTAAGTATGTTTATTACTATGAGTCGGGTGATACAGTCAGATTGGAAACGTATTCAAAAGGATTGTTGGATGGGAGTTATCGTAGTTTTAGGAGTAAAAATAAGTTAAGATTTGAAATTGTGTATGAGAAGGGTGTTGTGGTAAAATCAACGTATTACAAAAGAAATGGAAAAATAAAACTCTCCACACATTGACACATGATTAAAACCAAGGTGCAAGTTTTTATATTATAGTTTTTCAATCAGCTGCGCTAGTTAGAAAACCTTTATGGCAAGAGGGTACCTTCGAGTCGATTCATTAAACCATCACAGCTTTACCAAATCCCTCAGTCCCCTTATTTGTGATAAACCATAAAGCAACAGCGTGAAAACGACTATTCAAGACGCAATTTGTATAAATTTGGTAATACGGAATGTATAGGCACAAAAAAAGCCGATTCAAATATGAATCAGCTTTTTTTGTGCCTTAATTTTTTTATTCTCCTAGTCGGATAACGATTCCGCCACCCACATCACCAGATATGAAAGACGAGCCCACGTATGCACCTGTGCTTACACCGCCTGTGCCAACACCTACGCCAATGCCACCCCAAGTAACGGGAGCAAGCGCTCTGATGTGAACATCTAGTCCAATTTTTTCGGAAAACATGAGCTTAGCTCCTAATCCAAAACCAATAGCAAAGCGAAGTGCATCTACATTTACGGTAGAGTAGGTTTTGTCAATATCTGTAAAACTATAGTAAGCTGCTCCGGCATTAAATGCTCCGTAAGGTTCAATTTTACCTTCTCCAAAATAGCGTGTAGCTCCTATTAAATAATAATTTTCAGTCACGTTCGAGAAATTTTGACTAAAACCAGGACCACTATAATCTCTAATGGTTATGGTAGATTTGGTATACGTATAAAGAAATTGGATACCTGTATAGTCATCCAGTTTGTATTCTAAATTAATTCCGTAAGTTGAATTTCCTTTCATTTTAATTTCAGAATAGTAGCCGCTATTTTTTGCTCCAAAATTGTAGCCATAGGTAGGCGTAATGTCTATTTGAGAAATTACCGCTAAAGGGCTGAAAGAGATTGCAATTAATGCAATAAGTAGTTTGTTTTTCATAGTTTGTTTTTTACAAATATATAGTTAAATCGATTTGATTCTAAATTTTTTAGTGGTCCGTTTGTTTGTAATTTAATAGTTTATCCAACGTCTCCGTAGCCACCGAATGATAGTTAGGTCTTGCTTTTAAATAAATATCGTTGGCCCATTTCCCGGTGTCATCTGCCTTTAGCAATGCGCGATATAAGGGAGTCAAAAATTTACGTCTTCCCACGGTAGTTAAAAATGATTCTATGGTGGGGTCCACCGCGTGGTAGTTTCCTAGAATGCTTTTTTCTAGCCAAATGGCCAATATTTCATTGTTTCCAGATTGTGTGAAACCAAATGCGTTATCTAATTCTTTAAATTTTGAAGGACTCAACGTATCCGGCATTTGACGAATAAATTGTAACCATTCGTTAGTAGACCAATCTTTAGTATCAATTTCTGTAGCGGCAAATGCGCCATCAGTCCACGCTTTTAAGGTAGAACTCACATTTTGAAAACGTTTGGATTCAATTTGCGGACAATTGGATGGTAATCCGGGTTCATAAATCCATTTTTCAATATATAAAGATGGGCGCGAAGCAGAATCCAAATACGTAAGGTTGGAATCTAAGTACACGATAAACTCCTCGGTGGTAATGTTTTTGAAGGTATGATCCGTAAAATATTGTTTCAAGAAGTTATCCATCTTCTTTTTGCCAAATTTGTTTTTTAACATAGTCAAAAAGAAATACCCTTTTTCGTAGGCAATGTCGGTCATGCCATCGTCTGGGTTTCTTCCTTTTAGGTCTAGTTTCAAGCGCGTATCCAATGGTGGTAAATCTGCTAGCGAAAAATCTAAGTCTTGTTTTCCAAGAATAGCCAACATATCCGCATAATCCGTACCTGACAATGAATCCATGATTCTTCGTTCCAAATACACCGTAAATCCTTCGTTCATCCAGAAGTCATTCCAATTAGCGTTAGTCACCAAATTACCTGACCAAGAGTGGGCCAATTCATGCGCAATTAATGAGGTTAACGACCTATCGCCAGCTATGATGGTGGGCGTTACAAAAGTAAGGCGCGGGTTTTCCATTCCTCCAAATGGAAAGGAGGGAGGAAGCACCAACATGTCATATCGTTCCCATTTATACGGACCAAAAAGCGCTTCTGCAATTTGGACCATTTCCTCGGTTTCGGCAAATTCATACACAGCCGCTTTTAATTGTCCCGGCTCGGCATATACTCCTGTTCGGTCGCCTAAATTGCTAAATTCTACATCGCCCACCGCTAATGCTAATAGGTAACTTGGAATAGGTTGATTCATTTCAAAATGATAGGTGCCAGAATCGTTTTTGGTTTGCGGATTAGTGGCGCTCATCAAAGCCAACAATTCACTAGGTACGGTAACGGTAGCCTCGTAGGTGAATTTGATTCCCGGACTATCCTGACATGGTATCCAGCTTCTAGCCAAAATGGCTTCCGATTGGGTAAACAAAAACGGATGTTTTTTGCCATACGTTTGCGCAGGATTCAACCATTGCACCGCATTTGCCGATGGGCTAGTTTGATAAGAAATGCTTACAGATTTCGTTTCAGGTGTAATGGCTATATAAAGAGGTGCACCTAAATGCGGTTGCGATTCACCCACTTTAAAACCTGTTTTTTGACCGTTATTTAGTGTTACATCCGTTACATTTAAATCCACCATATCAAAAATAATGGTGTCGGTATCGCTCACATTTATAAAATCCCAAGTAGCGGTTGCGGTTATTATTTTAGTTTCAAAATCTACCGAAGCCACCCAGTTTAAGTGAGTTGCATAAGCGTCCTTTTTTTGCGAATAGGTATGCACATCCGAAGAGTCGTATGTTACGGTAGTAGCAGTTTTTTCAACCTTTTTTTCGGTGGTGGCACATGAAATGATGCTCAGTCCTAAAAACAAGGTACATACTAATTTGATTGATTTTGTCATGAATTTTTATTTCGTTGGGCGACAAATATATATTCAATTAAATGATTTGAAACCTTAATCGGCTACAATCCCGTATTCCAAGTAATATTTTGTGTAAAATAGGGCTGACTTGGTGAAATTATGACGTAAGAGGTTGACGTAATGTTAAAACGGAATGTAAATGCAAAAGGATATTTTTATTTTTTCATATATCAATCAATGTAAAACGATTACAGATGGATTCCGCCATATTAATGTTATTTAATTCCAGTAAGGGAGCACGTATTTTAGCCAAAGAAAATGAAGGTGATTTGCACACACGAAGTGTGTTAATTTATTTATTGTTTGGTGCTTTAATTTACATTCTTTACCTCGGTGATTTCACCCAAACCTTAGGCAGCACATTAAATGCCTTGTTATTGTTTTTTGTACCGATATGCGTTGCGATATACGGCTATTTGTTAAGTCGTGTGGTGTTTTATTCGGCTAAATTGATGGGGTCTAAAATGGCATTTCATGAGATGAATTCGTTGGTTTCCTATTCCGTAATTCCAATGATTATGGGCTTTATTACGTTAGTGGCTTTGCATCAATTTGAGATGGAGAATTGGAGTTTGTTGCAACTTCCATCCACCCATTTTGTTGTTTTGGTTTCCGTTCTATTTTCTGCAAAAATAGTGGTAGTAGGCGTTTGGAAGTTAGGTAAAATCAATTTGTTTTTTGCCTTATTGAGCATTTTACCCACGCTTATATTACCGTTATGGTTAGCCGAAAACATGTTCCATTTATTTGATTGGGAAACCATTGTGGTCAACCTGGGTTTCTTTAAAGAAATGGGATTAATGTATTTTCAATCATTTCTGATTAGTTTCAAGTAGTTCATTTAATCTTCTCCGAGCCACGTTTTAAAATCTTTGGTGCGGTTTCTAGCTACAATTATCATTTCTTCATTATACCCCGGAAGCGTTATTTTTAATCGGCTGTTGGTCCATGCGGTAATTTGAAATTGCGCATTGATTTGGATAATGAATTTACGGTTTACTCTAAAAAATAATGCAGGATTCAAGGTTTGGTCCAAATGGTCTAATGAGAAATCAATAATGTAATTTTTACCTTCGTTGGTCAATGCGTAAGTCGTTTTGTCTAGGCTATAAAACGCATTTATATTAGCGGTGGATACACTTTTAATATGTTGCCCTATTTTCACCATAAAACGTTCTTTATACGTCACCTTTTGCGTGCTTATTTGGTTGGCTAATAACGCTAATACGGATGAGTCTATGAGCGGTTTCGATAATTGTTTCAGTTTATTTAATGCGTTGGCTACATCTTCTTTTTCAATGGGTTTTAGTAAATAATCAATCCCATTATTTTTAAAAGCTGTGATGGCGTATTGGTCGTAGGCCGTAGTAAAAATAATAGGAGGAAGGGTACCCAATTGATTGAAAATTTCGAAACTTAATCCATCGGCCAATTGTATGTCGGAAAACACGATATCTAAATTGGGATTGTTTTGTAAGAAAACCACCGCCTCGGTAATAGATTCTAATTTGGCCAATACCTGAATGGTTGAATCCACCTCAAAAATTAATTTCTCCAGCCTATTGGCCGCTCGCGGCTCATCTTCTATAATAATTGCTTTCATGGGTAATTAATTTACTTGAAGAATGGGAATGCAAACAGCGTATTCTGTATCGGATTGACTAATTTCAATGGGATGGCTTTCAAAATAGGCGTATCGTTCTTTCAAATTTTTCAAGCCTATTTTGGTAGACGATTCTACCCATTTTTTTAACTGTAAATTATTGGTCACCTTAATGGTATCACCTTCTCGTTTCACGGTGATAATAAGCGGTTTGGTACTGGTCGCTTCATTGTGTTTGATGCAGTTTTCTATGAGTAACTGAAGCGCCATCGGTACAATAAATCCTTCGGTTTCTACCGATGAATCTATGTGAAAATCTACCCGGTTTTCAAACCGTGTTTTCAGTAAAAAAGTGAATGATTTGATGAAATTTAATTCATCCGTAATTGCCACTAAATCTTTGTCTTTGGCATCTAATACATAGCGATACAAATCACTTAATTGGCGAATAAACTTGACCGCTAATTCCTGATTTTCATACACCAACTCACTCAAAACGTTAAAACTATTAAACAAAAAATGCGGATTTATTTGATTCCGTAACGACTCGTATTTGTAGGTCATCATTTCGGTTTGCAAGCGTTCTTTTTCAATTTCCGATTTCACCAATGCGCGCGCAAAACCAATAAAGGTGAGCACAAAAGAAATGGTATAAGAAATAGCCAACGTAATCCAAGTGGAGCCAAGCGTGTTTTCAAAAACTTGTTGCAAGGTGTAGGTCGGAACAAAAATGGCGTACATCACTGTTTGTACCACTAAATAGGCCAAAGCAGAGTAGGTTCCTACCGATAGAATGGTGACAATACCACGTTGAAACATGCTTTTTCGCCAAGGTATTTTATCATCTAAGAAGTGAAAAACCGCACTGTTTCCTACCGATTGCGTAACCCAAATAGTAGAACCCCAAATTAAGCCTATTCCGTAACCTTGCCAACTTTGGAAAGCGTTGGGCCAGAAAAAATAAAGAAAAACCGTATTTAGAAGTACCATGGCACCAATGACCTGCCAAATGTTTTTGAATGGTTTTATTACGCTTTTAAATGTCATGTCTCAAAATTAGTTTTTATACAATGGGAAGGGATAATTTACAATACCGTTTTTAAAGAAATTTCTAGGTTTCTGGTAATTTCAAATATTTGGTCTTCAAAATCAGCCGGTCCCATAAATCCTCTCGCATCATTTGAATAGCCATAACCTTCCACAGGTCGGCCAAATGTGCCAGTATCTAATTTGCCATTATCATTTTCATCATGAAAATATTGAACGGCATACTTCCCTGATTTTAAACCTTCAAATTTCACTTCGCATGTATGGTTATTCACCTTAGCAGTCGTTTGGTTTACCACCTTATTGTTGGCGTCTAGTAGCTTTACTTTTACAGTACCTGCGTTGGTTTGAAGTCCGTTTATTTTTGCGGTTAAATTGTTTTGTGAAAATCCTACAATAGTCGTGAGGATAATTGCAATTGTGATACTAATAGCTTTCATAATTGTAATTTTTATGGGTTGTATAATTATTTAGTTTCGTTCGTTGGAGTAGCTGCTGTCTTGCATCCGTTAGCCAGACCTAAAACTTGATTTTTTCCCCAAGATGGGTGCATTGGTGCCACTTTATTGTATTCGTCCCAATTGGCTACCAATGCGTTAATACGCTCACAATATTTAGAAGTATCTTCTTTGAAGAAATTTGCGGTTCCCACCTCGTTAGATAATTCTAAGTAAAGTGCACGTGGGTTTTTGGGGTTAATAGCCAATGCCGTTTTGATAGCTCCCATTGATTTAATAGAAAATTCTCGTCCTCGGGTCATGGGGTCTACCACCAATCTACCCGTATACATAAAGGATTGCAAGGCATAAGCTTCATCGTTTTTCGGAAAATTTTCAAGGATGGTTTTGATTCGTGCTTCTGCAATATCCAAATAAGCATCTTTCTGAGCAGCATCTGCTTCTTTATCCATAAAACTCATGAATATGTAACATTGTGCTTCGTAGTAATTAGGTAGCCATTCTTCTTTCGCCAGGTTTGAAATACGGTTAAACGAGTTGGCAGAATTTTGAAAATCGGCTACAGATTTGGAAGTTTTAAATTGGTTTAAAGCCGTTTCCATAGCCTCGTTGTAACCGTTGGTTCCGGCTAGTGTGATAAGCGTAAATAATAGTGCGATTGTTGTCGTAATTGCTTTCATAATAGTTGTTTTAATTGTTTAGATTTAATTGAATTTATTGTTTGTTTAAAGGGTTTTTAAAACCCTATTTTATCTATTTGATTGGTTTCTCCTTTCTTAGTAAGCGTAATGAAACATCCCACAAAAACAAACCTTTTTGCCGCAGGAAGTACCGGAGTTCTAGCATATTGCCCATTGGCATCTTTAGTCGGTGAGTATTGGTAACCAAATACTTGGTCAAATCCTAAAACATTGGTAGCAGAAGCATAAAAAATAATATTTTGACGGAATAAAAAGCTCCAGTTCATATCCAAAGAAGCATAAGCGGGTAGGGTGCCTTTGTTGAATTCTGTAGAATTTAAATCATTATACACCCGAGGGCTACCGTAGCGCATGGAAGCACCCACATACGAGCGCCATTTGCTAATCCAATGTTTGTACACAAATGAAATGCTATGCGTAACAGCAAATGTAGGTACCGCTGTTTCTGGGTAATATCTAAAATCTCGTTCCGATTGTAAGAATGAATAAGAAATCCAATACGAGCCGTTTTTAATGGTTTTATCGTCTTTAAAGTAAAAGTCTAATCCGTACGCATATCCATTACCCGAATTGGTGTAAGCAGCGCCAAAAGTGCTTCCGTATTTTACTAGATTGGAATAGTTTTTATAATACGCTTCGGCTCTTAACGTGCGTTGTTTGAAGCTTTTATTGAAACTCAAGATATAATGCTCCGCCAATTCACTTTTTAAATAATCTCTTTTTAGTAATTGTTGGTTTAACGGATTTTGATAAAACCATCCGTATGCCGCAGAAATACTAGATTTTTCACCCAATTTGTAGGCCAATGAAAGTCGAGGAGAAACCGTATTTTGATTCAGGTATTTGGAATGCTCAGTGCGTAAACCGGCATTGACTAAAAATTTGGAAGAGGTATAAACTTGTGCTTCAATAAACCCAGCGGTCAGGTTTTCGGTATAACTTACCAAACTGTCACCATCCACACCCAAAATGCTGTAATTATTACTGAAATTAGTGTAAAAATTTTCGGCTCCTGCGCGGATTCTAATTTTTTCGGTGGCTTCATATTTTACGGTTGCTTTGGCATGATTTCCTTCGAGTTTTTGATTTAACACAAACGCATCTTGTACAAATCGGTCGTTGTTATGGGTGTAGGACCCGCCAATGGTTACAAACCATTTTTCAGACAATGAACCATGCCAACTGGTATTAATAAATTGGTTGTTGTTGGTGATATCCACATTTTTTCTTGTTCCGGTACCATCAAAACCTAATTGGTATTGCGATAGGTTAGACTCATCCAATGAGCCGTAAATTTTCCACATACCTGAGCCTTTTGTTTTTTGACGAAAACTCATGGAACCTCCGTATGCTTTTGGCTCTTGACTCCAATCATAATTTTGCGGGGTGATACTCATGTAGGGTTTTAAATTCAAATAATTTGCAGAAACGGTAATGGCACCTGTTTTCCATTTTTGAGTTCCGGCTAAATCACCGCCTATGGTCATTAGCGAAATATTCATGGCGTTTTCATCCGGCATATCGTTGGTGTTTAAGGTAAGTACCGATGAAAGCGCTTGGCCGTATTCGGCAGAATAACCACCGGTGCTAAATGAAGTACCCTGAAACATAAAAGGGTTAAATCGTCCGCGAACAGCCATATTGGGTGCGCTGGTAGTGTATGGCTGATGCACATAAATACCGTCAATGTAAGTTCCTGTTTCGGTTCCTTCGCCACCGTGAACAAAAAGCTTTCCTGATTCGCCATTATTACTAGTGCCGGGTAGCGAACGCATGGCCGCATTGATATCGCCCATAGAACCTGCGGTAGTAACCACATCGAGCGAACTCATTACCACAGCGGTTTCAGATTTGCCTGAACCGTAGGTTCCTGCTGTAATAGTGACTGCCTTTAATTGATTAAATTTTTCTTTTAGTGTAATCGAAAGGTTTTTGTTGGTTCCGTTAAGCGTAATGGGTTGTGCATATTTTTCAAACCCAATAAATTCAACCATAAGGTTAAACGTTCCCGTATCTTTAAACGTAAATCTAAATTTGCCGTCTGCATCGGTAGAAGTACCCGAAAACGTGTTTTCTATATAAATGTTGGCCCCCGGAAGAGAGTTACCCTGACCATCCATAACCTTACCCGAAATGGTTTGAGCTATCAATGCGTTGGAAACAAGAAATGATAAAAAAAGTATAGTTGCTTTCATAGTTTGTAGTTTACAAAAGCAAATGTGCGCCAACCATTCTTTTTTATAAAATGGATAAGACTGAACTGTCGATTTAGGAGGATGAAGTGTATTATTAAATAATAAACTAGGGTTAATTCCCAAAAAAGAGGCACAAAAAAAGCGGTAAACATTGGTTTACCGCTTTTAGAAATTTTTGAAAAAGGACTATAAATGATCCGTTACATAATTAATTATTTTTTGCATTAAATGAACGCGGTCTTTACCGTACACATTATGCTGGTGACCGGGATATTCAAAATAATCTACTTGCACACCATTTTTAATACACTCGGTAAGAAACAAATCTGAGTTTTGTTTTACTACCGTTGGGTCTACCGTTCCATGAATAATTAATAACGGGTCTTTTAGTTCTTTTGCTCTTAATATATTGGACGTAAGTTTAAACCCTTCTGTGTTGGTTTCAGGAGTATCCATATATCTTTCGGTATACATTACTTCATAATAGCTCCAATCCATTACCGGTCCACCGGCAACGCCTACCTTAAATGTGCCGGGGTAGGAGGTTAATAAACTAGTGGTCATAAAACCGCCATAGCTCCATCCGTGTACGCCAATTCTAGTTCCATCCACGTAATTTAACCCTTTTAAATAAGCGACTCCTGTAAGTTGGTCGCGCATTTCCACTTGACCTAAATTACGGAAAGTGGCTTGTTCAAATTCAATTCCTCTATTGGTACTTCCTCTGCCATCTAAGGTGTAAACGATGTAGCCTTTATTCGCTAAATGATACATCCATAAAGAAGCTCCGGCCAACCAAGAAGAGTGGAGTAGTTGTACTCCCGGTCCGTTATACACATAAATTAAAACAGGATACTGTTTAGATTCATCAAAGTCGTAAGGTAACACCATTCTTGTATGTAAAATGGTTTTTCCATCTTCTGCGGTTAGTGTACTCAATTTGGTTTCGCCAATTTTATACTCTTTTAAAGGATTCTCAGCAGTCATGATATTAGAAATAGAACCATTGTTCAATTCAATCAAATCATAAGAATTTGGAGTTTCTAACGATGAGCTTCTTAGAATTGCGAATTTATGATTGGAACTCATGCTAACCGAAGAGTAATATGCATCGCCTTTGGTAAGTTGTTTGGGTTCTGAGTTACCTCCGTTTGTAATAGTAACCTCAAATAGGTGTTGGTCTATTTTATCCTTATCATTTCCTAAAAACCATAATTTTTTTGAACTTTCATCATAAGCTACAAAGGAACGAACCAAAATAGCACCGGTATTGATTTGCCAATTTACTGCTCCCGATACATTGTAAAAATAGAATTGGTTTAACCCACTTTTTTCACTTTGCCATAAAAAATCATCTTTACCAATAAAGGTTAGCCCGTGCATGGGGTGTACGTACTTATCGTTCTTTTCAGAAAGAATCTCTAATGCTAATTCGCCATTTTTTGCAGCGTATTGTTTTAAGTGTAATTCGTTTTGGTCTCTGTTTAAATTTGCTGCGTACACGTATTTTTCACTTGGGTCCCAGCTTAATGAAGTTAAGTAATCTTCTTTTTTATTATCGGAATCAATGTAGGTAACTATTTTGCTCGAAATAGAGTAGATGCCAATTTTCACTTCCTCTGAACCCATTCCTGCCATCGGATATTTGGTGTTTTGTAATTTAGCCGGACGTTGGGTGTAATCTACTAATGGATAGTTAGTGACATTGGTTTCATCTTTTTCATAAAAGGCTAAAGATTTACCGGATTCGCTCCAAATAACACCTTTGTCAATTCCAAATTCAACGCGACTCACCGTTTGACCTGCCACTATATTGGGGTCGGTGTGATTGGTTATTTGAATTTCTTTCCCATCTATAATGGCAAATAAATTATTGTCGCGTGTAAAAGCTACGTTTGTCGAATTTGGGCTAAAAATGAAATTTTCGCCTCCTTTTGGTAAGGCATACACTTTTGTCGCTTTTTTCGATTTGGCATTATACGTAAATACCGCTCCTGTGTATATAAAATACGCCTCAAATTTGGATGTCCAATGAAAAGTAGGAATACGATTCATCGCTTTTTTTACCAATAATTGAGCACCTAAACTAGCGGTGTTGGTAATTTCTTCTTTTTTAAAAGTTACTGCATCTACCATTACCAGAGCTTGACCACTTTCACCTTTCTCCACATAGGTATATGAATTGGTTTCAGGAATCCAGTTTAAGTTAGCTAAACGCTCAGGCGATAGATTACCATATCGTCCCATTACGGCTTGTTCTAACGACAAATCTTCCTGGGCTATGGTTAGACTTGGAATAACTAAGAAAAGAAGCATAAATGCTCCAACTATTTTATTTTTCATGGTATGTAAATTAAAAATTTCAATCATTTTACAAGTGGGTAAAGAAATTACATTCGAGTGATTTTAGCAAGGTAATGACGGTTCTCATCTTCAAAGATTTTAACGGCCTCAAATCCTGCTTTTTCTGCCTCATCTTTTAAGGATCCAAAATCGATAAATAACCAAGGAAATGGATGGCCCTTTTCTTCGTTAAACTCCATTTGGTAGGTTATTTCCCCGTAGTAGGCACCGTTTAGGTCCAATAACACACTTCCGTCTTCTTCCATGTATAAATGAAGTAAATCGCTACTATCTACAATTATTTGGCCTCCACTATTCAGCAATTGATCAGCGGTTTTAAAGAAGTGTGGAACAAATTCCATTTTACCCATCACACCAAACCCGTTCATGAGCATTAATAAGGTATCGTATTTTTTATCCTTTAGTGTATAGAAATCTTGTAAAAGCGCATTTTTAACGCCTTGTTTTTTCATACACTCCACCGCTCCCGGAGAAATGTCTATACCGGTCACATCCATATTACGCTCTTGAAGTGCTAGGGTATGAATGCCTGTACCTGAACCAATATCAAGAATAGAGCCTGTACATAAGTCGAGCGCCATTTTTTCTAATTCCGGAAACTCTTCATCGGTTCTAAAAAACCAAGATACGGGATAGGGTTCGGTAACCGCAATATCCGAATGAACCATTATTTCCTGCTCATTGGGTTGGTTCAAATAATCTAGTAAAGCTTTCCCGTAAATATCGTCTACCAAGTCGTGATTGTTATTTTTCAATGCCTTAATTTTGTAATTAATACAAATGTACTTAAGTATAAATTATGGCTAGTAGAAGACTTTTAAAAAAGGTGATAAAATCGCAAATTGCTGACGTTATTGATCAATGTTACGATGTGATTACCGAATCACCAAAGAGTGAAGAAAAAATGAATAAAGTAATTGATGCTTCTGTTGAGCTTTATGATGATTTAATCATTGCGGTAAACGATTACAGAAAAGCAGATAACAAATCTGCTTATTTTACTGAAATTGAAGCAAGACTAATGAAGGAAGTGGATGCATTAAACGGTAAAGTCACTATTTTATAGTGGCTTTTTTTGTGATGTAAAATGAAAGGAGGAGGAGGTTTTTTGATTATTCTTTTGGTGTTAGTAATAGCTGTTTTAGGCTATTATAACTATCAACAGCAGGTAACCATAGAGCTATTAAACGAGGAAGTTTTTGAACAGGCAAGGCTAAGACATGAAGTAGTTTTGGAAAAACATGGTTTGCAGCTCAAAATAGAAAATCTGCAAAAAGATACCTCTCAGGTTTTATTGCATTAAATCAGATTGAATCATTGAGAAATCAATGATTTTTTTTGTTTTTAACTGATCTATTGGCTTGACCATATATTCTTGTACACATCGGTAATTGAGACATTCATTCTTGTCTTCCGACAGGATGGAAGAGGTGAGCATAAATACCGCAGGACTCAAATTATTGGCATTTAGTTTTCTTAGTAACCCAATACCATCTAATTCAGGCATGTGATAATCTAAAATGATAATAAAATTTTGTGTAGAATTTGAAATAACGTCAAAACCCATTTCACCATTTTCTGCAGTAACAATAGCACCCGAAAACCCTGCAATTTCTAGATTTCTTTTTGCCAACATCCGGGCAATAGGGTCATCGTCCACTATTAAGATGTTTAAATGAGAATTTTTATTTATCATGACCCAAATATATTATTTCATGTAATGATTTGATTGAAATTTATTTAGGAGATAATAACTATTTGGTGTTAATAAAATTAGCACAGATTACTCCCCTTTTGGACGGAGTAAAAGGGTGAAAATTAATTTCAATTTTGAGCTCTAGTATGGAACTGACCAAACCATTAATTCGTCCATTTCTTGGTTATGGTTCTCTGCAAGTAAAAAATAAATGAGAGTATAACTCCTACATAAATAGCAAACTCTAAGTGGAAGAAAAGGGTAGCCAAAAACGTTACCAACAAAACCGAAAATTCGGATTTACTTAAATGAACTACTTTCTTTATTTCCGAAAAGTCAATTAGATTAAAGGCGACCAATAAAATGATGCCTCCAATAGCTGGAATTGGCAAATATGCAGTTAAAGGAGCTACTAAAAATAAAATTAGTATAAGCGAAATTGCAGCAAATACAGCCGATAAGGGAGTTTTTGCGCCCGATTGATAATTTAATCCTGACCGAGTGAATGAACCGGAGCCCGCATAACTAGAAAACAAACTTCCTACGATATTGGATAAGCCTTGGCCAATAAATTCTTGATTTCCATTCAACTTTTGGCCACTTTTTAATGCGATAGACCTAGCGATGGCCACCGCTTCAATCAAACCCAAAAGTGCAATTGCAAAGGCATTGGGAGTAAGTAATTCTATGTTTTTAAAAGTGATTTCAGGAATGTGAAAAGGGGGAAGTGATGCAGAAATTTCACCCAATAATTCCACCCCATTTTGTTCGCCTCCTACCGCATAGCTAACCAAGCTTCCGATGAGCATGGCCACAATTAAATAAGGAGATTTTGGGAGCAGCATTTTTAAAATAATGGCTGAGATAAGCGTAGAAAATGAAACAGCTACCACATACAAATTGATTTCACTAAAATGAGAAATAAGAAAAATCCATTTTTCATGGAATGCCAAGCTCCTTTCTAATTCTAAACCTAATGCATGTGGTAATTGGCTGGTTGCAATTAAAATGGCCGCACCACTAGTAAAACCAATAATGACAGAATGAGAAACGAAATTGACTAAAGTCCCCAAGCGGGCTAGGCCCATGATTAATTGAATCACACCAGCTAAAAAAGTTAGAATTAAAACTAATTCGATAAATAGAGGTGTGCCCGCTTCAGCATATGGACTAATTGCCGAAAAAATGACAATGGAAATAGCAGTGGTAGGACCAGAAATTAAATGAAAAGAAGAACCAAAAAGCGCAGCTACAATGGGCACCACCATGGCCGTATATAATCCATAGATGGGAGGGAGGCCCGCTATCATGGCAAATGCAACCCCTTGGGGTAGAACGACTACAGCGTTGGTTATTCCAGCAAAAGCATCATCTTTTAAAGTAGACTTATTTACCTTTTGCCACCAATTAATTATTGGAAAAAAAGAACTTAAAGAAGTGAATTTTGAATTGTTCGACACCTAATTATTATTGCTGTTATATTCGCAAATATAGGAGGATTAGTTTCTTGAATAACCCATTAATATCAGTATTCTTGACCTAATCTATTTTGGAATTACCGAACTCCGATTTACATTCTCTAAAAATTCGCACATCACACGTTTTGCAAATGGATTTATCTAAGCGATTGTAAATTTCCTCAATGGCTTCATTTTTATGAACGAATATATTTTCTTCACCAAATCGTTTTGAATAATCACTTTTAGAGAACATATCTCTTGCATTCATTTTTAATCCTGCTAAATATAGATTACCGCCTTTTTCTCTAAATTCATTGGATTGATTAATTAAGAAATCGGCACCCGAAACATCAATAAAATTAACCCCTTGAGCCAATATCAACACATGTTTAATTTCTTGCTCTTTAATGAGCTCCAATGATTTGGTGATATGGTCAATTGCACCAAAAAAGATTGATCCATCGATACGCAAAATGGTGAGTTGAGGGCAGACCGGTGAAGGGATTCGCTCAATGTTTTGCAGCGGTCTTCCTATTGTGTTTTCATTTGGAGCAACGGTAATTACCTTGGGTTTGGATGTTTTATTAAGGTACATCCCCAAGGAAAGAATAACGCCTACATATATAGCGAATTGTAATTCTAAAAACAAGGTGGACAAGGCGGTAACCAGTAGAACTCCAAATTCTTGTTTACTAGTATAAAAGTAATGTTTTATTACTTTGAAGTCGATTAAGTTAAGTCCAACTAAAACAATAAGTCCAGCCATGGCTGCAATGGGTAAATACGCAGTAAGAGGAGCAACTAGTAGTAATATTAAGGCTAATGAAAGAGCCGCAAATATGGCCGACATAGGTGTTTTTGCCCCAGCATCGTAATTTATTCCGGAACGAGTAAAGGAGCCTGAACTAGCATAACACATCATGGTGGCACCTACCATATTTGATAAACCTTCTCCAATAAACTCTTGATTAGAATCCAGGTTTTGATGCGATTTAACGGCAATAGATCGGGCAATCGCAATGGCTTGAATTAATCCTAATAGCGCCACAGCAAAAGCGTTTGGGGTTAGCATTTTTACGTTTTCCCAAGTAAATTGAGGAAGGTGAAAACTGGGTAGTTGTTGGGGTAATTCGCCTACTAATTCAACCCCATCTGCTCCTTTAAAAACAAAATATGTAAGTAAACTACCTACTACCATGGCTAATAGTAAATGAGGTAAGCCTTTAATTATTTTAGATAATTTCTTAAACAAGAGCGCAGAAACAAATGTTGTGGCCGCAATAATTAAAACGGTGACATTAGATTCGGAAATATGCGTAAAAATGTAATTCCAATTCTCAAAAAAGCTGCCGCCCTTTGGAGGGTAAATTCCCAGGATGTGTTTGGCTTGTGAGGATATTATTAATACTGCAGCTCCAGCTGTAAATCCAACAATTACGGCATTGGACACGAAATTTATTAAAGTGCCCATACGTACTATTCCCATTAAGAACTGGATAAATCCAGATAAGAAGGTGAGCACAAAAGCAAGTTCAATATATTCCTGAGTTCCCGGAATTTCAAATGCACTCAGTGCAGTAAAAAAGATAATAGAAACTGCAGTGTTTGGCCCAGAGATTAAATGCAGTGAAGACCCAAAAAGAGCTGCTACAATTGGGACAATCATAGCAGTATATAACCCATAAATAGGAGGGAGTCCCGCAATCATTGCAAAAGCAACCCCTTGGGGCAGTACAATTATGGCGTTAGTAATTCCGGCAAACAAATCACTCTTTAGGCTTTGACTATTCACCAATGGCCACCAATTTAGAAATGGAAGGAATTTATTTAGATGTTTAGTTTTCAAAATTGCTTTTTTCTTGGTTGTTTCCTTAATTCTCTAAATATTGCTTTGTTGTACGTCTGTTTTAATAATCAACACTCAATGTTCAATAATTAATACTCAAATACAAATACCTAAACAAAAAATGTTCAATTTCTAAAATTAAAACGGTCTAATCTCCGGTAACCATATTTTTTCTGGTGGTTTTAATACTGGAAAAAATTATTCTTATTAATTCTTCTGTTTCATCCATTATTGGTTGCAGTTTTTCAACATTTGGAATTAATGGTTTCCGTTTGATTATTTTTAAACTAACTCTAGTTTCTTTTAATTCTTTTAGAATGATTTTCAATTTATGAACGAAATCTTTTCTAGATTCAGCACTTTGCGCTTCTCCATAATTTAAAGCAGGAGAACTGCTACTTCTAATCATTTGTCCAGCAATGTGGGAACCTAATTTTGAATTATCAATTTGATCCACCATATTACTTACCCGAATTGCGTAATCGATAAAGCGATCTTCTAAATCAAATTTGGTTTCCATGCTATTCATTAATGAATTAATTATTTTTAGTTTACATGATTTGCAGTTTTTATAACCAATACTCAACGTTCAAGTAAAAAAATGCTAATTGCGTATTGAGTTTTGTTTATTGAACATTTAGTTCATTTTTCATTTTAATCTTTTTACGGATTATTTAATCGCATGTTTTAAAAGTAAATATGCTACACTCTATATTCAATAGTCAATAGTCAATAGTCAATACTCAAGTGAAAAAAATGCTTATTGAATATTGTGTATTGTTTATTGAATATTTATAATTCTCAATTGAACATTAAAGCCCAAAAGAACCTAAAGGCCTCGGTCTCCTAATTTCATTTCAATTTTACTCTTTCTTTTTTGGCCCGCCTTCCATGAAAAATTGTTCACTGGATGGTTTCAGTGCTCTTGGAAACCAAAGTGGTCGTCTTTCGTTATTTGGTCCTGGTGCGGGACGTGTTAGTTTTAACCAATCTTTATAAACCTGAAATGATTTATTGGTATCTACGCTCACATCTCCGTATTTGTCGCCAGGACGAGCCTTTTCAATACGCACCTTTTGATGCCAACAGTGCATTCCGCTAATTGGATCTGGATGAACCGGGAAGGTAATGTTTTGATGCACCCCGCCATCTTGCCAGAAAATACGCGCGGTATCATTATCTGAACTTTCAGAAGGCTCAATACCTTTCATGGTTTGCATTTTCCATTTTCCGTCACCGTCATTGTCTATTTTCACGGTGTTCATGGCCCATCGGTTATTGGTTTCGTCTTGTGGACGTCTCCATCTACCAATATGGTGAGAACAAGCCACAATGCCCGGTTTCATACCTTCCGTAACCCATACTTTATCGATAAAATAACCAATGTCGGTATTTACACGAATCAAATCATCGTTACGGATACCTAATGTTTTCGCATCAGAAGTGTGCATCCATACGGGATTTCTATTTGCAATTTCATTCAACCATTTTGCGTTAGCCGAACGAGAGTGAATCAATGTTGGAAGTCTAAATGTGGGTACTAATGGGAAATCCCCTTTTGAACGGTCCATATTTTCTTCGTGAATATGCGATTTGATATAAGTCGGAATATCGTATTCTGGCCATTTCCAATCAATCATAGTCTGTGAGAAAAACTCTTGCTGACGCGATGGAGTAGGGAAACCCACTCGTGGTTTGCCATCTACCATTAAACCTATGGCTTTACCATCTTTAAGCACTTGCTGGGTTTCTTTATCCACAGTAGTACCTACCATTTCTTCATCTGGTATTACTTTCAAGTGTTTTTCGTAAGCAGTATGTTCCACTTCAAAAGCACCGAACTTTTTCATGTAATCCAATGGATTCATATTGTGTTCTTTTGCTTTTTCGGGTAAACCTTCGGTATGCTCAAAAATGTATTGGTAATATTCGTCTACATTAATTTTTTCATCTTTACGGTAAGGAGACTTGAAATGTTCTCGAATACCTAAGCTGCCATCTGGGTCAATACGCCAAGATAACTCAATCCAAAATTCATCTTCTTCCCATACTTCACCAGGATTGGACTGATAGGTAAACTCTACGTTTTCGCCTCTTCTTCGAGCAGCTTCACGCAATACGGGCTGACGGAAAGCAATCCAAACGGCTCCGTGTGTTTCGTAACTATTTAAATCGTGACGTTCTGATGCCAATCCCATTGGGAGCACATAATCGGCAAAATAGGACGTCTCATTCCAAGTTGGAGTCAGGGCAATGTGCATACCAATTTTGTCTTCGTCAGACAATGCTTCAATCCATGAGAATCCATCAGGGTAGGTCCATACCGGATTAAATACCCGTGTAAAATAGGTGTCTAATTTTCCACGACCTTCTTTTAAGAAATGAGGTAATAAGAAACTCATTTCAAAAAATGCTAATGGGTACTCATTTGGAAAGTGTAATTCGTTCCAGAATTTTTGAGCTGGTGGATTGTCAAAGAATTTCGGTTTGTACTTGTTCCAAGAACTTGGAGAAGTACCACCTACTGTTCCTACCGAGCCTGTAAGTACATTCAAGAAGTGCAATGTTCGTGCAACTGCCCAACCCCCAAGGTTTCCTGAGGAAGCGGAACGCCAGTTGTGTGCCGCAAAACGTGAACCTGCACGTCCAATTCTGCGCGCAATATCAATCACCATATCGGCTTTCACGCCTGATTCGCTTTCGGCATATTCTGGAGTGTATTCCGCATATGCTTCAATCATGGCTTTGATATAGTTCTCAAAGGTTACATCTAAATCCTTGCGTTTAGCACGTAAAAATTCACGCCAGTTCACCCATGTTTCCATGAATTTACGGTCGTATAACTCCTCTTCTAAAATAATTTTTGCGAAAGCTAAAAGTAAAGCCGCTTCGGTACCGGGATAAGTTGGCATCCAGTAATCAGCCATACTTGCGGTGTTAGATAAACGCGGATCCATAACAGCCAATTTAGCACCGTTCATCATTCCTTCCATAATACGCTGGGCGTGTGGATTGAAATAGTGGCCAGACTCTAGGTGAGCAGAAATTAGTAAAATGAAATCGGAATTGGCATGATCGGGCGAAGGCCTATCATAGCCATGCCATAAGTTGTAACCAAAACGTGCCCCTGAAGAACAAACGTTGGTATGTGAATTATGTCCATCTACATTCCAGGCCTGTAAAACTCTGTTCATATAGCCTTCATGACCCGGACGGCCTACGTGGTAAGCAATTTCATTATTTCGTTTTTCTTGTAAAGCTTTTCGCATTCTAGCGGCAATGTCGTCCAATGCATCATCCCAAGAAACACGTTCCCATTTCCCATCGCCACGTTTTCCTACCCGTTTTTGCGGATACAAAATTCGGTCGGGATCGGTCAACTGATTTACAGTAGCCGGTCCTTTTGCGCAGTTACGCCCACGAGATGCCGGGTGGTACGGATTTCCTTCAAATTTCCGTACAGAATTATCGTCTTTATCAATGTAGGCTAGCAATCCACAAGCCGACTCGCAATTGAAGCAAGTGGTGGGAACGATAGCGTAATTTTTCTTTTCTTTCTTTCCCCAACCTTTGGCTTCATATTCGGTCCAATCATCCCATTTTTCAGGAGGTGGAAACTTTGTCAAATCGCCAGGTTCAGTTAAACTAGGAATATCTTGCCCGTAGTCTTCATGTAAATCAGGAATAAGGCCTACACTTTCGGCCAATTTCTCAATAAATGTTGGTTTATGTTTATATGCCATTTTGGTAGTCTTAATTATGTTAATACGATTCGTTGAGGAGCTTCAATCCAGATTTTCTCTGTCACGAAGATTCCTGCCAATACAAGTAAACCAGCGATACCCATCATTAAAGTACTCTCAATAAAAAGAACGATAAGGAAAGGAATAACGTTACCCATTAAAATAGTGCCGAACCAGAATAATTGTTTGTAACGACCACTCACAATATCGTGGGCTACCTTTTTTGCATCAGTTGTAGGATGCGTAATGGTTAATTCAATTAATACCACGAATAGATTAGCAATGATGGCAATCTTCATCACCATTTCCACAAAATAATTCCAGCTAATTCCAATTTCAATAAATGCATCCACCATCATATAAGTAGCAGCACCGGCCATGAAACTATGAATTAACATGTGAAAGACGAGGGTAGGGCTTTGCCAAAAATCACGTCCTTTCGCTTGCGCAAATAAGAATGCGGTGTAAATGGCCACAATCACGGCAAAGAATGCGGTTAGGTAAACCGTAATTTCAGCAACCATTTTCCATTCCATATAAACGGCTAAGCCGAAGAAAGAAATCAAAGCGCCATAGATAGAAATGGAATATCCTCCCTTAACTAACCATGAATCCCATTGTGGGCGAAGCAATACATATAGAAAACGCTTCGGTTGGTCTAAATCCATTACAAGCAATGCACCTGTAGCCCCAAGGAAGGTGAGACCAATAATTATTGCGGTCCAGACTGCTTCAATTCGAATAGTCATGAAAGGTTGGTTAAAAGCACTATTTAAAAAATAGCCGATAACCAACAATAAGAAAACTCCAGCAGATATGGCTTTAGTGAGTACATAACCGGATACTTCCCAACCCCAAAGAATACCTTTATCAGGCGTGTCATACACTCTTCGAGCATCATTGTTCTTAAGTGCTTTGTCTAAATGATTGTCGGTACCACAAGAGCCTGAAGCGCAAGATTCGCCTTCGCCATTAGACCAAGTAGCAACCGTATCGCCCACTTTTTCTTTTAGCATACCTTGGAGATTTACAGCATCATAATCAATCTGACTATTTTTTGAGGCTTGTTTCTCTGCGTATTTGGCGTAATGCCCAACACCACGAGATTGTGAACTCCACAAAGTGGAATCTCCTTTTACGGTTTCACTAGCGGTTAGCGAACTCAAATCACCATCTATATAGTAGAGGTTAGGTTTCGTGTTTTTTTCTGGTTTTCGCACCGTAACTTGATGACGACCTAATGTTTTTGCAATTTTAGATGCTGGATTGTCTAAATCACCAGATATAATAGCTTCTTCCGGACAAATATTTACACATGCAGGTTCGAGACCGATATCCACTCGATGCGCACAATAATTACATTTGGCTGCCGTAGAGGTTTCTGGGTCTATATATAAAGCATCATACGGACAAGCTTGCATACAAGACTTACAACCAATACAACGGTTATTATTGAAATCCACAATACCATCTTCTCTTGTATATAGAGCGGTAACCGGACAAATGGTAACACAAGGAGCGTCTTCACAATGGTTACATCTTAGAACGGAAAACATTCGTTGGGTATCCGGAAAAACGCCCTTCTCTACCTGTTTTACAAAGGTTCGGTTTACACCAATCGGCACATCATGTTCTGATTTACATGCAACCGTACACGCATGACAACCAATACACTTTCGATTGTCAATTACAAAGCCATAGTTCATATTAATAGAGGTATTATATGTGATAAAAAATCAATTAGAAACCCGATGGGTTTCTTGTATTAATTCTCTTCCAAGTTTAACTGCGACTAAAATAGGCTAACCTAATTTGTTGGCAAAGAATGTTAGTCACTAAATATGAGAAAAATCATATATGTAATGGGAGATTTTTCCTGACGGGTAAAAATTCTATGTAAATTTAGGGCTAAAAAACACCCAAAATTCTACAAGAATAAGTTTTTAAATAGTATTGTTAAATATTGATTGTTAGGCAGGTAGCTGGGTTTTCGGAAATAAAGTTTTCAATTCCCTCTTGATTTACGCGCACCGCCCATTCTAATTTGTTGGTGGTAACATGGTTACCCTTAATGTAAATGATTTTGGGAGCGTTTTCTAGTACCATATTCAGGTCAAAGAAATCGCTAATGGTAGTGACTAAAGCAAATTTGTTGGAGTAGGCGTAGGCTCTAATTTCCTCATCCGATGCATCGGACAAATTAGCCTCTTTTACATGTGCCGAACCGGGAAAAATATCGGAGATACTTTCAATGATGCGGTTAGAAATGTTTTGATCAATAAGCAGTTTCATGTAGTCAGTTTAGGATAATACACTCATTTTTAACTCTCTGTTTGCTGCAAACGATAAACAGGCATTGATATGTTCTTCATTCAATTCGGAGTAATCGTTTAATATATCGGTTTTTGACATGCCTGAAGCAAGCCAATTCAATACATCATATACGGTAATTCGTGTTCCTTTAATGGTTGGTTTTCCAAATCTTTTTTCCGGTCTAATTTCAATCATTTCCATTTTTCTACTATCCTAAAGGTGATTAATAACCACAAATTAAGGACATTCCAAGTGTTTTAAAAGAGAGTAGCTAAATAAGTTTTATACAATTTATTAACCTTTTTACCGAGCTCAACGTTTTTCATGTTCCATTCTACTACCAAATGCTATACATGAGAAGGGCGGTAGCTTACAGCTCAAAATCGTTTTTATACTTTATCAAAATCGTTTTGACCCGTGGATCTTGATAGTAGGCTGAGTTGGCTAACTTTTGCATTAAATCAGGTTGCTCAAAACCCATGGTTACATTCCATGTGTGGTAAACTATGGCTGAATCTAATTGGGGTTCAATGAATTTTTTAACGAATGGATATAACGCGAAATCAAACGAAACGGCACCTACTTTTTGTAATCGTACTTGTTGGGCTATTTCGTTTGCCACCTTGGCTTTGCCGGCATCATCTAATTCTTGGTAATGCGTGGGTAAGTAATAGGAGGTATGGAAACCACTTGCCCTAATGGTAGCAAAAGCTTCACTCGTCATTGATGTCTCTACAATTAACTTAGGTTTTAGATTATACGTTTTGTCTAATGTTAGCAAGCGATGTAGTACCGATGAAAGGTTTTGTTCATTAATATTTTTAATATCCAACCAAATTTTTTGAATTCCGTAATCTTTACTGATTCGGAGCATTTCTTCAAACTTCATTCCGGTCATTTCGTTTTCGCCATGGCCGACTTCAAAATAGGAGGTATCACCCATTCCTTTAAAAACCAAATCCAATTCAAAACTATTGCATCCGTTGTATAAAATGGTTTTTAATGCTCCGGTGGTATTTGTTCGGTGTGGAAATACACGGCTTAACTCGCCTCTTTCTTTTAGGGTATTAAGGTTTAATTTCTCATGATAGAAATAGTTTTCGTTAGCGTCCATTTTTTTCTTTCCATGCAGGGTATAACTGTCGGTGGGGGAAAGAAAGTAGGAATCGCTACTAGGGTCGTGTGCAGGGTTGTAATGAGCCGTTTTTATATCGCTTACACCAATCAAAAAATCGTATATAAAACCATTTGAAAACAAATCATTTTTGTGTTTGTTAATAGCGCTAATCTTGTCAGGATACGTGTTTTTGTAAGAGTCAGAAAACCAGGCTAACATCGGGATTTGTGCCATAGGGTAGGTGAAGTTTCCTTCATCATGGCCATTGTTTTCCAATATATCTTCAGAGTGGTCTGAGAAATAAATACAAGCCGTGTTGCCATTATGACTGCTAGCGGTTTTAACAATTTCAGAGACTATAAAATCATTGTACAAAACACTATTGTCATATTCGTTTATATGTTGGTACCAATAGTTTTTAGACCCAAAATCTTTAGTGTTAAAGGGCTCTCTGAATACCTTATAGGTTTCGGGATAGCGGTTTTTATATAGACCATGACTACCCATTAAATGTACGTAGATTACCGTGTTTTTAGTGATGGGCTTTTCTAAAATAGCTTTCAATTTGTTCGCTACCTGAATATCGTACACATTAGTATGGGTATTTAAACCTATGTTATTGTTTAAGTTAAAACGAAAATCCGCGCGTTCGGCTAGTACGGAAACCGGATTGTCCCAACCACCAATTGCTACCTGATTACTAATCCAATACGTGTCGTAGCCTGCCTGTTCATGAATATCTAGAATAGACAAAGAAGTGTTATAGGCCATTTGATTAATTTGATTTGCTTCGGTAAGCGCAAAAGTCAGCGTGGGCACCGTATGTACATGGTTTGAAAAGGCTTGGTCGTATTTGATTAAGAGACTGTCGTGCTCCATTTTAGCTAAATGTGGAGTCGTATTTCGTAGGTAACCATACACTCCCATATTGTTTTTGTTTAGGGATTCTCCTATAATCACAATTAGTAGCTCGTTTCCGTCCTTTTTTGTAGCGGTGAAATTGATGTCGCCCGCTTTTCGTTTTTCCAGTTCTCTTCGAAACTCTTTTACCTCCGTTTCGTATTTATCCATGCTAGTAAGCACCAAATCGATAATTGGAATCTTAGGAATAATGTTTAGGCTGGTAATAAACAATATGACCATGGCTAGTGTTCCAAATGTGTTTCCGGAGATGGACTGGGTTTGTTTTTTGTTTTGAATGACAACCAAAATGGAAACAGATCCTAAAAATAGTAAAACAATAAGCGTGTTTATAAAACTGCCATGTTCCTGTAAAAATTCAAAAGACTCACTAAATGTGGTTTGAAAAATCGCGTTGATTTGTCCCACGTTCAAGGTAGTGTGGAAAGTGAGAAAGTAGGTTAGGTAGTTTAAAGGAAGTGCCAAAATGAGCCATGAGTAAAGCAAGGTAATGGGAATTACCAACCATGAAGCTAGTTTTTTTAATACATCAATCATTAAAATAAGTATCAAAGTTAATCCCCAAGAAAACAGCATAATAAACCAAATGGTTTCATTGGGCACCCCTTTCATACCTAAATAAGAAGCGAGGAAAAAGGCAAGAAAAATTATAAAGCTCCACCCAAGCATCCATTCGTAGGTTAAGGATTTACATAGTTTTTTAAACAACACCCATGAAAAACCAATGATAAGGGCGCTTCCAATCACCTGTTCTCCAATCCACATGGCAGAAACCACTGCAAAAAGAAATACGGAACTCTGATGAATAGAAGGAAGAGTAAACAACGATTTTTTTAGGGCTAATATTTGGGCCTTTTTATTGGTACTAATAAGGTATTTCGCAACTAGTAAAGTCAGGATGAGTATGATAATATAGCTTTCTGTAGTCATGAAATTAAAAGTGTTGCTTGTATGCCGCAAATGTAGCAAATATGAAATGGTGTCAAAAGCCATGGAAGGGGATGGAAACTGAATACGGTTGGGGAATATTTCGCTATGCTTGGAATTTTGGAAGTATTGATTGGATAGGAGGAAGGGTAATTCCTGTAAAAGTGAAGTCAAAAAAAATATGCTAAAAAATTAGTTAGTGTCAAAAAAACACTAACTTTGGCAAAGAATTAGAAATGTTGGAAACTTGTGATAAATTTCACATCGCAAGTAAGCAGTAAACTATTAATTTTGCAGCCGTATTTAAATAAAAAAATCTTCACATGTCTTCACAAAAAAATATGATTGCCGAAACTGCTAAAATTATCCGTGGATTGTCTATGGATGGGGTTCAACGAGCTAATTCTGGTCACCCAGGAATGCCAATGGGAATGGCCGATATAGCGGCTGTTTTATGGACGAACCATTTAAACCATAATCCAAATAATCCTGCGTGGTTTAATCGCGACCGGTTTGTGCTATCTAATGGGCATGGAAGTATGTTAATTTACAGTTTGCTTCATTTATATGGATACGATTTAAGTATTGATGATTTAAAAGACTTTCGTCAGTGGGGTAGTAAAACTCCTGGGCATCCGGAAAACCATGTAACTCCAGGTGTAGAAACTACCACTGGTCCGTTGGGTCAAGGTATTGCAAATGCAGTAGGGATGGCTATGGCCGAAGAGTCGTTAGCGGGTCGTTACAATAAAGATGATAATAACATTATAGACCATTTTACCTATGCATTTATTGGCGATGGAGATTTGGAAGAAGGAATTTCTCACGAGGCTTGTTCTTTAGCAGGACATCATAAGTTGGGAAAATTGGTAGTGTTATACGATGACAACAATATTACTATTGACGGTGAAACCAGTTTGAGTTTTACGGATGACACTTTGAAACGTTTTGAATCATACGGATGGCATGTTCAAGCATGCGATGGTCATGATTTAGAAGCTATCGATGCAGCTATTGATGCGGCAAAAGAGGCAACGAATCAACCATCCATTATTGCATGTAAAACCACTATTGGTTTTGGAAGTCCTAAAAAAGCGGGAACTTCATCTGCACATGGCGAGCCGTTAGGGGCCGAAGAATTGGCTATTACTAAAAAAGCGTTAGGATTACCGTTAGAAGATTTTTACGTATCCGATGAGGTAAAAGAATTTTGCTTAGCCTCAGGCAACGAAGGCGTTGAAACCGAAGAAGAATGGGAGTTACAATTAGCAAACTATGCCAATTTACACCCAGAATCAGGTAAAGAATTAAAAGGTTTAATTAGCGGAGAGTTGGATGAAACAAGCATTACGCTACCTACATTTGAAATAGGGAAATCGGTAGCTACGCGTGGAGCTTCAGGAGATGTGCTAAATGCTATTGCAGCTAAAATTCCTGCGTTGGTAGGTGGCTCGGCAGATTTGAGTCCATCCAACAAAACATTCCCAAAATCAGAAACGGCTTTTACTCCAGAAAATAGAGCAGGTCGATACATTCATTACGGAATTAGAGAGCATGCCATGGCAGCCATTATGAACGGAATGAATTTACACGGTGGCGTGATTCCTTATTCAGGAACATTCTTTGTGTTTTCTGATTACATGCGTCCCGCTATGCGAATGGCATCGTTAATGAATGTGCAAGCTATATATGTGTTAACACACGATTCTATTGGATTAGGAGAAGATGGACCAACACACCAACCAGAATCACACTTGGTAAGTTTACGTTCTATTCCAAATATGACCGTTATTCGTCCGATGTGTGCCGATGAAACTGCACAAGCTTGGAAATTAGCTTTACTAAATACCACAGGACCTACTTGTTTGGTGTTAACTCGTCAAAATTTACCGGTATTAGATAGAACATCTGGCACGTATGCTTCGGCAGAAAAGACGGCTAAAGGTGCGTATGTATTAACTGAAGACGCAGACTTTAATGTTATTTTAATGGCTTCTGGTTCGGAAGTGGAAATTGCCTTAGAAGCAAAAGCTACTTTAAATGCAGAAGGTGTTAAAGTGCGTGTGGTATCTGTACCAACTATGGAATTGTTTGATAAACAATCGGCAGAATACCAAGAAGAAGTTTTACCTAGAAATGGTTCGGTAAGAGTAGCCATTGAAGCTGGCTCAACCATGCCATGGTATAAATATGTAGGAATTAAAGGAGGCGTTGTAGGAATGGATTCATTCGGTGCATCTGCCCCATATAAAGTATTATACGAAAAATTTGGAATCACCGCAGCCCATGTGGTGGAAGAAGTGAAAAACAGAATGTAATTAATTATGATGGGGCGGACCGAAATATTTTCGATTCCCTACCATCATAACTAATACATTAAAAAATAATAGGCAGATGAAAAGAATAGCAATTAATGGATTAGGAAGAATTGGAAGATTAACGCTTCGCAATTTGCTTAAAGATACTAACGTAGAAGTAGTCGCAGTAAATGATTTAACGAATTCAAATACAATCGCACATCTTTTCAAGTATGACACGGCTCACGGTATTTATTCCGATACGGTAGAAGCTTCTGAAAATGCTATTGTCATTGGCGGTAAATCTATTGCGTATTCAAGTATTCGCAATCCGGAAGAATTGCCTTGGGGCGATTTAAACGTGGATATTGTTTTGGAATGTACCGGTGTTTTTCGTACCGAAGAATCAGCTAGGAAACATATTACTGCTGGAGCAAAACGAGTAGTTATTTCGGCTCCTGCCAAAGGTGGTCAAGTGCCATTTGTGGTATTAGGAGTAAATGATGAAATTGTAACTTCTGAAACAGATTTAATTTCAAATGCGAGTTGTACCACAAATTGTTTGGCTCCTGTTGTTCAAATTATTAATGAAAACTGGGGTATTTCTCATGGGTTTATTACTACAACACATGGGTATACAGCCGACCAACGGTTGCAAGATTCACCGCATGAAGATTTGAGAAGAGCTAGAGCAGCTGCGCAGAACATTATTCCTACTTCTACTGGTGCAGCCACTGCTGTTGGCGTGGTGTTACCAGAAATGAAAGGAAAGCTACATGCAAGCGCGTTGCGCGTTCCGGTAATTACGGGTTCATTAATTGAACTTACTTGTGTGGTGAATAAATTGGTTACTGTGGATGAGATTAATGCCAAATTTAAGGAAGCCGCTCAAAACCGATATCAAGGAATTTTGGAATACAATGACGACCAAATTGTATCGAGCGATATTATTGGAAATAAGCATTCTTCTATATTTGATGCTCCGTTAACCAATGTGCATGAAAATCTCATTAAGGTAACGAGTTGGTATGATAATGAATCCGGTTACTCTGCACGAATGGCTGACTTAGCGGTAAAAATGGCGAAATTGTTGGCATAAAAGAATAAACACATTAATTTCGGCACTTTCAAATAGATGAAAGTGCCGTTTTTATTTTGAATCACGTATGAAATTAGCAGAAATAGACCAATCCAAATTAAAGTATCCACTTTTAAAAAAGTTACTTAAAGACCAAATGAATAATGGTGTGGTGAAGTTTACCGATTTAGTTTCAACGGTGCCGCCTAAAACCCAACTTAGTTCGTATGGGTATGTAGAAGACTGTTACCAAATAAATCATCCAATAGAAGTGGTTTTTGAAAAGTATAAAGCCGCCAACCCAAAAGAAGCCTGGAAAGGTGGGGGATTAGTAGATTTTGCCTTGGGATTGGATAAAAATAATGGAGAAATTTATTACCCCGGAGATGACTATCCCGGAGCCAAAGTGGGGCAAGTTTTATATTTTCATTCGTCTATTTTAGGGTTGAAAAAACTATGTATGGCACAAGAGATTGTGCAAGTAGATAAAACCAATAATGTGATAGAGTTTAGCTACGTAGAAGGAGGAATGACTGCGGGTTCTCAAATAATACGTTTTAAATCTATTTCGCCTAACGAAACTCAAATTACCCACACCTCACACTTTAAAGGCGTGTCGCCCGCCCGCGACAAGTATTTGTACCCGTATTTTCATAGTAAAATAATTTCAAAATTCCATACCAATCTAAAGAAGGCGTTGGGATAGTTGTTGGATTTTAATTTTTTTTGAAAACCACTCTTAATGAGTTAATATTGATAGCCAGATTATATGTATCCTCCGAACTCTAAATATTGAGGAATGAACCGTTTAATATTATTTGTATTTTTTTCTTTTTTTTCGACTTTGAGTTTCGCAACCATTTTGGTGGTGGACAGCACAAATAATTCTGGTTACGGTTCATTAAGAGCAGCAATTGACTCAGCTAGTACTGGAGATACCATTAAATTTAACCCTATTTTAATTGCAGGTGGGAGTGATAGCATTGTATTAGATTCAAGTATAAAAGGAAAGCAAACGGTAGCGTTTACTACGGAAAAATGGAGTAGAGGTGTTTATTTTGTTAAGGTAGCCGATGGTAAAAACATCATAGTACGTAAATTAGTATTGAATTAAATAGCTGATGTTCTTCCTGCTTTTATTGTTTTCTGATTAAAGCTACCTTAGCCGCTTGAAAAACTGGGTTTTTATAGGGTTATTTTGGATGGTTTTGGGCGAAGGTTTTGCGCAATCCACTCCTTTCTACCCGGATAATTGGCGTTCTGATACCTTGAATACAAAACGATTAAAAGTCGTTGGTATTTCTGCAGCTACATTTTATGGCGTCACCATGACGGGGCTTTATTACACGTGGTATAAACCGTATTCTACGGGCAAATTTCATTTGTTTAATGACAATACAGAATGGGAAGGAATGGACAAGGTTGGGCATTCGTTAACGGCCTATCAACTCACTCATTACGGTAAAGAGGCGCTTTGGTGGACGGGGATGAATAATACCAAATCAACTTTGTATGGTGTCGGATACGCTCTATTATATCAAACCACCGTTGAGGTTTTTGATGGCTATTCTGATGGATGGGGCTTTTCATGGGGTGATATGGCAGCAAATACGATTGGTGCTGGTTTTTATGCGGGTCAGCAATTGGTCTGGAAAGAGCAGCGATTTAGTATTAAATGGTCGTATAGCCCAAGTGAATATGCGCAATACAGAGAAAACTTGCTAGGTCAGACCTGGAATGAGCGTATGCTCAAAGATTACAATGGACAAACGTATTGGTTATCGGGTAATATATCTTCGTTTTTGAAGGATGATACGAAGTTTCCTAAATGGATAAATGTGGCTGGAGGCTATGGTGCTGAAGGAATGACAGGTGCGCATTACAATCCTAGCGAAGTTAACGGAAAGCCAATTCCTGAATTTGACCGCTATCGGCAGTTTTATTTTTCGTTAGATGTTGATTTTACGCGTATTCCAACCCAATCCAAATTTTTGAAAACGGTGTTTATTGCGTTGAGTTTTGTAAAGATTCCGTTTCCTGCTTTGGAGTTTAATACGAAGGGAGAGACTATCTTTCATCCCATTATGTTTTAAAATTTGGGAGTTGATGAGCTATTTCGATAGCTTATTTGCTTCCCGCAGCATAGAGCGTCTTATTCCAGGGCTCAAGCTATCGAGGTAATGGTCTTGAGTCAAAAAGGCGACTTCACTTTTCATTTCTGGATATTTGGAGGCTATTTTCACGATAACTTTAAATGCAATCATTCGTGCGGATGGACTTTTTTCTACCGATTCCCAAATGGTTACCGATGTGTCAAAAAGTTTCCCTTCTAGATTTTCGTTAACGTCCATTTTTAAGGCTAGTCGTAGTAATTCGCGTTGGTGGCCATCTTTTTTTGTAGGAATTTCTGCTATTATTTGTGCTAAATAGGGCAGTAGCAATGGGTCGTTTGCAATGGTTTGATGGTTGCAAATGTAGGCAGCTCGCCAAGAGGCAGGTGCATGGTTTTCGAGCGCTATTTTGATGAGGTCGCCAAATTTATTTGCATCTTTTGTGATGATGTCCTTAAACTTACTACTGCTGTAGGTTGTGGATAATTGTGCTAATAATGAATTTGACAATTTGTGTGTTTTTATTTTTAAAATTAGGAATATTATTTTGATTTAACCCAATCGAAATTTGATAGTCAAAATTAATACTTTCACTCAGATGAAAGTGAATGAATTTTGTAGGAAACTAGTCGATTTAGTGTTTGGTTTGATATATTGAATGAGGTGGAGCCTTAAGTTTTGATTACACAGATTCGCCAGAAAGCGAGGAAATTGTGTTTGTTTTTAGGGAATGATATTTTGGTTGTTTTGGGCTACTTTGTTTTGGGCTACTTTGTTTTGGGTGAAATGGTGGTAACGGGTGTTATTGTGTATGTTTGGCGGGTATTCATTTTTTTTGTGGGTGCGTGGTAAGTTTTTTTAATATGTAGTGATGAGGAGATTGATTTTGGGTGTTTTGGTGTTGGTTATGAGTGTTTTGGGTGGATGTGATTCTGGCTCGAAATTACCTGACCCACTGGAAGCAGGGTGGAATAATACGGCAGTTTGTGAGGTGTTGATTGATAATGATGAAATGCGGGTTTTAAAATGTTCGTTCGCACCTGGAGTTGGACACGATAAGCATTACCACCCAGCTCATTATGCGTATGCTATAGCCGGTAGTCGTTTTAGAATTGAAGATAAAAATGGCGTTAGAGAAGTCGATTTCCCAACGGGTAGTAATTATTATAGCGAAGGAGTGGAATGGCACAAGGCTTTAAATATTGGAGATAGCAATGCGGTGGTTTTGATTATTGAGAATAAGTAGTTTTAGTTGGGAGACGGAAGACCGAAGACGGGAGACCGAAGCCAAAAGCCTTTGCCAAAAGCCAAAAGTCCTCGTAATGTCCTTCAATTACCTACTAATATTTCAATCCATTTGCATTTTGCAACTAAATATAGTTACTTTGCTAGGTGTCAAAAAAAGATAAGCTCATTAAACGCTTTTTAAGTTTACCCAGTGATTTTCATTACGATGAATTGGTGAAATTACTTGGGTATTTTATGTTTTTTGAGATTAAGAAAGGAAAAACATCTGGTTCCAGGGTAAAGTTTGAGAATAAGGATAGAATTCCCATTATTATGCACAAACCACATCCAAGTGGGATTATGAAGAAATATCAATTAAAGCAGGTTAAAGAAATATTAGGGCTATGAAAAATCTGAATTACAAAGGGTATTACGGAAGTATTGAGTTTAGTCATGAAGATAATTTATTGTACGGAAAAGTCTTGGGTGTACCTGGGCTAATTTCCTACGAAGGTGAAACAGGTGCTGATTTAGAATTAGATTTTAAAAGCGCTATTGATGACTACTTAAATGATTGTATAGAAAATGGAGTAGAACCAGTAAAACCATTCAAAGGGAGTTTTAATGTTCGTATTCCTGCAGAACTGCACCAAAAGGCGGCAATGCTAGCCTTGGAAGCGCAAACCTCGTTAAATGCTTTCGTTACTGAAGCTATTAGAGATAGGGTGGTTTCGGTTACATGAAAAAACAAGGCTATAAGACCGAAGACGGAAGACCGAAGACCGAAGACCGAAGACGGAAGACGGAAGTTGGAAGACCGTAGCCAAAAGCCTTTGCCAAAAGCCAAAAGCCTTTGCCAAAAGCCAAAAGCCTTTGCCAAAAGCCTTTGCCAAAAGCCAAAAGCCAAAAGCCTTCGCCAAAAGCCTTCGCCAAGAGCCAAAAACCTAAACCCCAATCCTTTTCCCAATCTTCAATTTCGTGCTCTCCACATCATCGGCATTTTTGCTTGGAATACGTTGTTGCCAAATGACTTCTAGACTCAGGTAGCCAAATTCCTCAACTACCTTGCCGTGTAGTACGTAGCTTCCGGGGCCAGAGAATGGATATCGCGCTGCTACGGGCGGAAAAACGATGGTATCTATCCAATTGCCCTCCACATCAATAAAAGTCCCAAAAAACATTCGGTTTCCGTTTTTGGTTCTTACGCCTTTCACGTGAATCATGTAGCCAATGAGCGTAACGCTTTGATGGATGAATAACGGAAACATTTTTGCAACCATTTCGTAGGCTGGGATGTCAATAGCTAGTTGAAATGGAGAGGTAGTTACCGGAAAACCAAATAGTTCTATTTCATCAAAAGCATCTTCCAACGCATGTTTCCAAAGAGTGGGAAGCTTGAACTCTTTGGCTTTGGTTTGAAATAACGATAGGGTGGTTGGAATCTTTTTGGTTTTGTTAAGTAGTAAATGTGCGTCCCATAATAAAGCCTTTTTTACTTGCTTAGTAAATCGGAATACATCGCTACGAATCAGTATTACCAACTGTTCTATAGCAATGGGTACGCGGTCAACAAAGTCTCTGAAGTCGGTGAAAAAGCCAAAATGGGCGCGTTCCTCAAGAATGATTTTTATAGTATTGTTTTCTAGACTATTGATAAATCCGAAACCCAAGTAAATGTCGGTATCGTAGAGTACTGCTACATGTGCGCTCTGATTAATGCATGGTAAATGGACCTTTCCACCATGTTTTCGTGCTTCATGAAGGTAGAGCTCACGCGAATAAAATCCACCGCCATTATTGATGGTAGCCACCATAAAAGCCAGTGGGAAATAGGCTTTGAGGTACAAGCATTGGTAACTTTCAACGGCATAACTGGCGGAGTGTCCTTTTGCAAAAGCATAGCCCGCAAAGCTTTCTATTTGCCGCCAAACCTCTAGGGTGTGGGCTTTTGGGTTTCCTTTGGCATCGCAATTATCAAAAAACTTATCCTTTACTTGTTGAAATTCTTCGCGAGAGCGGTACTTGCCACTCATTCCTCTCCGCAATACATCGGCTTCAGCCAAAGTCAGTCCCGCAAAATAGTGTGCTACTTTAATCACATCTTCCTGATACACCATCACTTCGTATGTTTCTGGCATTAAGTTGTATAACGTAGGCGATTGCTGTTTGGCTAGTTCGCGCATTTTAGGATTTCTATGGCGAATAATGTACTCGCGCATCATGCCGCTTTGTGCTACTCCGGGGCGAATGACAGAACTAGCGGCTACTAAGTCGAGGTACTTGCTCACTTGCAGTTTTCGGAGCAGCATTCGCATAGCGGGCGATTCAATGTAGAAGCATCCAATGGCGTTTCCGGTGCGGAGTAGATTATTGGATTTTGAATCTTGTTTTAGATATTTAATGTCATGTATATCAAATGATTCATTCTCTTTATTTAAAGCTATTATTTGCAATGCATCTTTAATCTTTGCGAGTCCGCGTTGGCCTAAAATATCGAATTTATAAAGCGCAATATCTTCGGCTATATGCATGTCGAAATGGGTGGTAGGATAGCCTTTTGGCGGCATGAAAGTAGCAGTGAAGTGGTGAATAGGTTTTTCAGAAATAATGATTCCTGCGGAGTGCACGGTAAGGTGACTTGGAAATCCTTGTATAAGCTGGCTGTAGCGCAAAACGAGTTGTCCAATTTCATCGGCTTGCCGCGGGTTACGTTGCAGTTTGTCAATTTCGGCCGCAGGAAGTCCAAAAACCTTTCCGAGCTCACGTAGTACCGATTTGTGTTTAAAAGTGCTGTAAGCGGCTAAAAGGGTGGCGTGTGGAAACCTTTCAAAGATGTAGCGGGTTACATCTGCGCGTTCTTTCCACGAAAAATCAATATCAAAGTCAGGTGGGCTTTGGCGAAATAGGTTGATAAAGCGCTCAAAATAAAGGTCAAGTTCCATTGGGTCAACGTCTGTAATGCGCAGTAGGTAAGAGATAATGCTGTTGGCTCCGCTACCACGCCCCACGTAAAAATAACCTTGATTACGGGCGTATTTGGTCACCTTCCAAGCAATTAGGAAATAAGAAACAAACTTTTTTTGCCGGATAATATCCAGTTCCATCGTGATTCGGTCTAGCACCGCATCGGTAATATCGGAGTGTTCAAATCGGTACGGTAGCCCTTTGAAGGCAAGAAACTTGAGGAGTTTAAAATCCATTTCGTGATTGCCGGTATAGTGCTGCAAGTTGTTGTGGCCGTTTTCATTACCAAGTGTGAAATCAATAGAACAGGAGTGAAGCAGGTTTTCGGTGTTTTCAATAATCTGTGGGAACTCGCTAAAGGCTTCTTTGAGCTCCGTTTCAGTACGAAAAATTTCGTCTACCTGTGCTTCTTCCGTTTTTGGAAGCTGACTCAGTAAGGTGTTATTGGCAATAGCTCGAAGCAATCTATGCGCGTTGAAATCACGCTTATTTCGAAAGGTTATGGGCTGCATAATTACCAACTTTTCGGTATGGTTTTTAAGTTCGCTAAAGCGTAGCGCATTAATTTCAGAAATACGAATACCTATGAATTCATGAGGTTTTAAATGGGTAATATCTGTACTTCCAAAAGGATAAATCACGTAGGCATGATTAAATTCAGGGGCGCTACTTTCAATCTTTTTGTTGAGATGTAGTGATTCTGATAAACAGTTGTTTATCTCAAACCATCCCAAGTTGTTTTTAGCTAAAGCAACAAACTGTTGTTGGGCTCCGTTACGGAAATCTACACCAGCCACAATCTTTATTTTTTCAGATTGAGCTAAACGCAATAACTCAAGTAATGCCGAAGTATTATTGATATCGGTCAAAGCAAATGAGGTGACTTTATTGCGTAGCATTTCATCCAGCAATTCGCGAGGCGAAATAGTGCCGTATTTCAAACTGTAATAGGTGTGATTGTTGAGATACATTTTTATAGTTGGAAGAGCGGTGTTAGAAGACGAAAGTGGTTTTTGTTCTGCATGTAAATGATGCGTTTCTTTCGATTGATTTCGCTATTTTCTCATTGAAAATATAACACCTCAAACTACTCACTTCGGTCTTTAAGCTCTTACTATGCAAATTTAGTTGATATATTTAACAAGTTGTGTCAATATATTTTACAAAAATACAATTACTAGTGTTCTAGTTTTGATTTACAGCATGTTGTGAGGTGTAATTATTTTTTTTAAGTAGATTATAGAAGGGAAGAGGCTCTTAATAAATAGGGATAACTCTTTATTTAAAACCTAATAAAATGGAGGATTATTACCTATATTCGAGGTCTTAATTAGTGGTATTATACCATAACTGAATTAATTAAGAATTTTGATTTTATCCTGTATAGATGTTTAAAAAACTAATTTAATGAAGCTTAAAATAAATCTACTTGTTGCCGGGCTAATGATGCTCCTAATTTCACCTCAAATAAATGCGCAAAATGCATTGCACTTTGATGGAGTGAATGACAAAGTTCAAACTACGTATAGTGGGATATTGGGTTCTTCAAACAGAACTTTTGAGGCCTGGATATATTTAACAGCAACTCCTACTTCCAATAGGGCAATTATGGATTATGGACTGAATGCAGTGGGTTCAAGAAATACCTTCGCTGTGAATTCGAACCTTGGGATAACATATCTGTCTGGAGGAACAAATGCCAATATCGGTTCTTCTATTAATGCGGTAACTTTAAATCAATGGACGCATGTGGCCTTTGTTTTGAGTGGCGGAACGGGTTATTTGTATGCAAATGGGGTTCAAGTAGGAACGGGCTCTCTGACAAGTGTTAACACACCTTCAGGCAACTCAAATTTAGTTATTGGCAACCGTGTTTCTGGAGGAAATATACCGTTTAGTGGGAAAATAGATGAAGTGCGTGTATGGAACTATGCAAAAACGGCAGCTCAAATTATTGCGGATACGGGTAGAATAATATGTCCACCGCGCACAGGTTTAGTGGCTTATCATAATTTTGATAACGGTACTGCGGGTGGTAGTAATTCAGGGATAACCACTTCGGCAGATTCATCAGGATTGGGTAATAATGGTACTTTATCCGGGTTTTCATTAACCGGTAGTACATCCAATTGGGTTACCGGAAAAACACTTACCGCCTGTTATCCAGTTTGCTATGGTCCAGCCAATAACTTAGTGGAATGTGACGGTTATTCTATTACGGTTAATGGTCATACCTATTCCACCACAGGAGTTTATATAGATACTTTGGTCGGTTCGGGGTGCGATTCTATCATAGTGACTAATTTAACCATAAATCCACTTGCTAGATATACGCAAACCTTTGTGGAATGCTCTGGTTTTTCGGTAACCGTAGGAAGCCATACTTATACCACAACAGGCGTTTATACCGATACTTTGGTAGGACAATCTTCTTTAGGTTGTGACTCTATTGTAACCACCGACCTTACCGTTGGGAATTATAAAACCACAAACCTTACTTTTTCAGAGTGTATCGGTTACTCAGTGACCGTAGGAACGCATACATACACCACTACAGGTATATATCATGATACCTTAACCGGAATGGCAACCGGAGGGTGTGATTCTATTGTGAATACAGATTTAACTATTTTGAATACTTCATCCAGTACAGATACGCGTACCGCCTGTGATAGCTTGACTTGGATAGATGGAATAACCTATACCGCTAATAATACGACTGCTAAAGATACGGTGCTCAACGCAGTAGGTTGTGATTCTGTGATTACGCTAAATCTAACTATAACGGCTAGTTCTACAAGTACGGATACCCATGCCGCATGCGATTCTTATACATGGATTAATGGGGTGACGTACACCGCAAGTAACACCACGGCAACGCATACGCTGACCAATGCAGCAAATTGTGATTCGGTGGTGACTTTAAATTTAACTATAACTAATAGTACATCAAGTACCGATGTAATAACGGCTTGTGGCAGTTATACTTGGATAGATGGCATCACTTATACTGCAAGTAATAGCACGGCTAAAGACACCCTCGTGAATGCGGTAGGATGTGATTCAATAATTTCTTTAAACCTAACCATTAACCCCATTTATGCGACAACCGATGTAATAACGGCTTGTGATAGCTATACGTGGATAAATGGGGTAACTTATACGACCAATAATTCTACAGCAATAGACACTTTAACGAGTGTTTCCGGTTGTGATTCGGTGGTAACGTTGAACTTAACTATCAATACTAGTTTGTCTAGTATAGATGTGATAACTGCTTGTGGTAGTTATACTTGGATTGACGGAGTTACGTACACGGCAAGTAATTCAACGGCAACAGATACTTTGGTAAGTAACACAGGATGCGACTCTGTGGTAACATTAAATTTGACCATTAATAGCCATACCACAGGGTCTGATATTGTGACGGCTTGTGATAGTTTGACATGGATTGATGGAATTACGTATTACGCCAATAATTCAAATGCAAGATTTACGCTAACCAATGCGGCCGGATGTGATTCAATTGTGCGGTTATTTCTAACCATTAGCCCTGTAGATGTGACCACAACAAGAAACGGATTATTGATTTCGGCCAACGCAACCGGAATGACGTATCAGTGGATAGATTGTAGTGATAACAGTAAAATTGCCGGTGCAACCGCCCAAAGTTATTACGTCCAAGCCAATGGAGATTATGCAGTGATTGTTACCGATGGAGGGTGCTCCGATACTTCGGATTGTGTGAATTTCACCAATGTAGGAATTAATGAAGCCGAATTGGTTGGAATTTCGGTATATCCGAACCCAATTAGCGATGCCTTAAATATTGATATAGGAAGTAATGCCTCATTAAAAATCACCATTACCAATAGTGTAGGAGAAGTGGTTTATCAATCCACCTCACATAACCAAATAACCACCGTTAGCATGGCTAAAATGGCTAGCGGAATGTATCTAGTTACTTTAAGAAATGAATTGGGTATAAAGATGGATAAAGTGGTGAAGCGGTAGGGGTATTGATTTGATGATGTGTTGATTTGATGATGTGTTGATTTTGCTTAATAGACAATCAAAAATTAACCAAAAATGCTTGTCTATCAATCTAAAACCTGAGTCAGCGAATAAAATCAAGGTTACCGATCCAAGTAAAGATCACTGAGCGAATGGTAACGGTCATTGAGCGGAGTCGAAGTGAACCGTTAAATCCGCCTATGTGCAGGAATAATTGGCGCCTGCCCATTAAATGGATTACCCATCGTTCCCACGCCTTTCGTATCCATCGTTACTGCTCTTTTTACGGCACTAGACCCAAACCGGTTGCGTACTTTATCCATGGCTTGATAGAGGTGAATGGTGCGTTCGGAATCTTCAAACAAGTTGATTTGGTAGCCACCTCCCACTAAGCCGCTAAAACGAACACCCACTAAACGGGCCATAACTCTGCGTTGGTAGAGTTGGTCAAACAAGTCGAGTACAATAGAAATAAGCGTGTGGTCATTGGCGGTATATGGAATAAGTTTTTGCCTACTTCGCGTGTCAAAATCAGAGTAGCGAACCGTTACTGCCACGTTGGAGGTGAGTTTGTCGCCTTTACGGAGTGCATAAGCTAGTTTTTCGGCCATGGTGGTGAGTATTTCTTTTAATCTGCGCACGTCAATGGTATCTTTCTCAAAGGTTAGTGAAGACGAAATTGATTTTCTATCGTGAAACGGAATAACAGGAGAATTGTCGATTCCATTGGCTTTTTTCCAAATAAGCACTCCGTTTTTGCCAAATACACGCTCCATTAGTTCGAGGGGCATTTCTTGCACGGTTTCAATTTTTTCGATACCCATACTTCTAAATTTTCGATATGTTTTATCGCCAACTCCGGGTATTTTTTTGATAGAAAGAGGGGCTAGAAAGCTTTTCTCAAAGCCTTTCAAAATCTCAATTTGGCCGTTGGGCTTAGCTTCACCTGTACCTACTTTAGAAACGGTTTTACTGGTTGACATACCAAAGGATATAGGTAAGTTGGTTTCGCGCATAATACGTTGGCGCAATTCGCTAGCCCATTTGTAGCTACCATGAAACCGGTCCATACCGGTAATATCCACATAAAATTCATCGATAGACGATTTTTCATACAGAGGCGATTCATCCTTAATGATATCGGTAACCATATTGGAATACTTACTGTAAATGCTGCTATTACCTCTAATTACAATGGCTTCGGGGCAAAGTTTTCGTGCCATTCGCATCGGCATAGCGGAGTGGATACCAAACTGACGCGCTTCATAACTACACGCAGATACTACACCACGGTCGCTCGTACCACCAACCAAAACAGGTTTTCCGTTAAGCTTGGGCTCCAATAACCGTTCGCACGACACAAAAAATGTATCCAAATCGAGGTGAACGATAGAGGAAGATGACCGATTCTCATAGCTTTCGGTTTGCGAGTCGGAAGAGTCAACCTGCGCATCCCATTTATTTTCTTCTAGTATATTCATGATCAGTGGCTTTGTTTAATTAAAATGCAAGTGCTGAAATTTTATATACTCCATTTCACCCTCTCCCAAATCCATCGCCTTTTGCCAAATAATAAGTTTCACGAATTTAAATTTCATAGTATCATGTATTTAAGTAAATAAAAACTTCGGTTTCCCGACTTCCGTCTCCCAATCACAAAGTAAGTTAATATATTTATCATTAATTGCTAATATAATTTACAAAGCGCACATTTTATCCATCTATGGAATAAAAAAACGGGGAAGAGTAGCGTCATTGCTTAACATTTTATTACCATCGGTAAATCATCAAAATTCCAATTAAAAAGCACAAATTTGTAGCCGTTTAAAACCCGTATTAGTACGGTCAATCAAAATCTATAAATGGCTAAAAGTGTATCTGGTAATGTGTTTGATTTAAAGCTTCTTAACCGTGTTGTGAGCTATGTTAAACCATACATGTCTACTTTTACGATAACAGGAATTTTGGTATTAGCTTTGGCATTATTAGCGCCATTACGTCCATTTTTAGTTCAATACGCAGTCGACCATTATATTCTTATACCAGATGAAGCCATGTTGTATAACATGACCATGATACTGATTGGGTTATTGGTTTTAGAGGCCATCTTACAATTTGTACAAACCTACATGGCCAACTGGCTAGGGCAAACGGTGGTGAAAGACATTCGCGTAGATATTTATAAGAAAATAAACAATTTCAAACTCCAGTATTTTGATAAAACACCTATTGGTACACTCGTTACTCGGGTGGTTTCGGATATTGAAACCATAGCAGATATTTTTTCGCAAGGCATACTGATTATTATCGGAGACTTGCTAAAATTAGTCATGGTTATTGGGTTTATGATGTATGAAGATTGGCGACTCACCTTGATAGTGCTTACGCCAATGCCTATTTTGTTTATAGCCACTTATTGGTTTAAAAACTATATCAAAAGCGCTTTTCAGGATGTAAGAACCGCTATTTCTAGTTTAAACACATTTGTTCAGGAACACCTTACAGGAATGAATATTGTACAGATTTTTAACCGCGAAGAGCGAGAGTTAGAAGCGTTTCGTAAAATAAATCATGCGCATGCCCAGGCTAATATACGTACAGTATGGGCCAATTCTGTGTTTTTTCCGGTAGTGGAAGTTTTGAGTGCCATATCGCTCGCTTTATTGGTTTGGTGGGGAGCTAATGATGTGATTTCTGAGAAAACGACTTTGGGAACCTTGATGGCGTTTATCATGTATATAGGAATGCTGTACCGACCTATTCGACAATTGGCCGATAAGTTTAATACCCTGCAAATGGGAATGGTAGCCAGCGAACGTGTTTTTAAAGTACTAGATACCGAGGCAGAAATTACAGATAATGGAACCGTTCCAGTTACAGAGATGGAAGGAGCAATTCAATTTGATGATGTGTGGTTTGCGTATAACCAAGAAGATTGGATTTTAAAAGGAATTAGTTTTGATGTGAAACCGAATCAAACAGTCGCATTTGTAGGTTCAACTGGGGCCGGAAAAAGCTCCGTAATTAATTTAATGAGCCGTTTTTACGAGTATCAAAAAGGTGGGATTGAGATAGATGGAGTTAACGTAAGAGATTATCAATTAACCCAATTAAGGCGAACTATTGGGGTAGTCCTACAAGATGTATTCTTGTTTTCAGATTCGGTAATGAATAATATTTCGTTGCGTAACCCTGAAATAAACGAAGCGCAAATAGTGGAGGCAGCCAAAATAGTAGGCGCACACGATTTTATATCAAACCTTCCGGGTGGATACCAGTTTAACGTACAAGAAAGGGGGGGAATGCTATCTTCAGGCCAACGACAACTCATTGCTTTTATTCGGGCTTACGTGTATAATCCTAGCATTTTAATCTTAGATGAAGCCACATCGTCTATCGATACCGAAACCGAACAGATGATTCAAAATGCCATTAATATTTTAACCAAAGGAAGAACTTCTATTATAATAGCTCACCGATTAGCCACCATTCAAAAGGCCGACAACATCATTGTGATGGACCATGGGGAAATTGTAGAACAAGGAAACCATCAAGAATTGATAACGAAAGAAGGGGTCTATCAAAATTTATTTGAATTACAGTTTACCAAGGCCTAATTTTACACGTAAGTATGCGTGGAAGCGAATTAGGTTTTCCATGATTATAAAAGACTGCTATATGAGATTAATATTACTATTTGTATTAGTTACTATTACTAATTTTCAAGTATTTAGCCAATATACCGACCCTACCCAAACGGATGCCGTGGTTAAATCTGAAATGACCCATGCCATGCACCGGGCAAATTACAAAAGTCGCGTAGCAGGACTGTCCGATAGCATTGACGTGGTATATCATGAATTAAACTGGACCGTTTTTCCAGGAGATAGTAAAATAAAAGGGAATGTTTACACGGAGTTTTCCGTAACCAACGGAAGTATCAATAACCTGTATTTTGACATGCATGATTCGTTGATAGTAGACTCGGTTTGGTATCATGGCGCAGTGGTTTCTAGTATTCGTAATAATGATAATACCGTGGTTATTTCATTACCAAGTGCCTTAAACACTGGTATTCATGATTCCATACGGATATATTATCATGGCAATCCTACCGATGCTTTTTTTACCCGTGCACATAGCAATGTTTCGGAGGTGTATACATTATCAGAACCTTATGGCGCGCCTAATTGGTGGCCATGTAAAGACGGATTGAATGATAAAATTGATTCGGTAGATATTAATATTACCACTTCGATAGGCAATATGGCTGGTTCGTTAGGTTTGTTAGAATCTGTAGATACCATTGGAAACGAGGTAACTTATCATTGGAAACACCGTTTTCCCGTGTCGTCCTATCTAATATCTCTAGCCGTTACAAATTATGTGGAATTTACGGAATACGTACATGTAGGCGTGGATTCATTCCCTGTATTAAATTACGTCTATCCCGAACATTTATTTTACGCAAAATCACAAGTACCACGTATTGTAGCTATGTTTGATTTGTATGATTCTCTTTTCATTCCTTATCCATTTAGAGCAGAAAAATATGGTCATGCTGAAACTCAATTAGGTGGAGGTATGGAACATCAAACCATGTCGACCATGGGTTCTTTTGGTGATGACTTAATGGCACATGAATTAGCGCATCAATGGTTTGGCGATTACGTAACCTGCGCATCTTGGCAAGAGTTGTGGCTAAATGAAGGTTTTGCTACATTTTTAACGGGATTAACACACCAGTTTTCAGCTGATTTGGTGAGTTGGGAAAGTTGGAAAAGAGGAAAAATTAGAAACGTTACATCTTCGCCTGATGGTAGCGTGTTTGTATCAGATACTACTAGGTTTGGAAGATTATTCAGTTCCAGATTAACTTACGATAAAGGAAGTTTACTATTGCACATGTTACGATGGAAATTAAGTGATAGCTTGTTTTTTAGCGGGGTTACTAATTACCTAAACGACCCTAAAGTAAAACTGGGTTATGGCACAAATCAAGATTTGATTAGCCATTTGGAAGCCACTTCAAATCAAGATTTAACCGAGTTTTTTGCCGATTGGTTTTATGGAGAAGGGTATCCTACCTATACCGTAACATTGGCGGGTTCGCAACCCAATTATTCGGTTAGAATAAGTCAAACCACCAGTCATGCCTCGGTCGATTTTTTTGAAATGCCTGTTGAAATTCAGTTTCAAGGGACGGGATTAGATACCCATATGGTTTTTGATAATACGGTAAACGACCAATGGTTTGATTTCACTTTGGATAGTAAAATAGCTATCTTAACGTTAGACCCAAATAGCTGGTTGTTAATGGGAACTCCTCAAATAATATTAGGAGCCAATGAGGTGATTAAAGCTAAAAACACACCTATTTTATATCCGCAACCCGCTACCGATTATGTGAGAATTATGAATGTGAATTCAAACACAAATCCTGCGCAAGGCAAACTTTATGATGTGGCTGGAAACCAACTGAATGTTAATTTCAGAACCTCCGGAACAGATTGGGTGCTGGATATCGAAAATTTACCGGCAGGAATGTACTTCATTGTACATTCGGATTGGGATAAACCATTGAAATTTGTGAAATAAATTTCACATTCAAAATGAGCTAGATGAAACGATTAAAGCTATTTATTACAGTAGTTGGGTTAGGCGTAGGTTTTATGGCAATGGGTCAGTCTACTGCAAGCTGCGATAAAGTATATGATTATGTGCCCGATATGCCTGATTATAATGGAAGTCCAAATGCCATTTTCGGGTTTATTGAAACCGAATTAAACCCAATTATAACCGAAGCAAAAGCTAACGGAAGACCCATTAGTTTCACCAAACTAGTGCTCACCATAAATGCTTCAAATGAGGTCAGTAACATTGAGTTTATAGATTTTAAAGGCGATGAAATGGCCAAAAAGAAACTGAAAGCAAAAATAGCAGCGATGAAAAACTGGAAATCAGCTACCAAAGAAGGGACACCTGTTTGCTGTAAGTTTTTTATGCCTTTTCAATGTGTGAATATGGATTGATAGTAAGCCTTTTCTCACTAACTTTTTAAACCTTATTTTAGCTCCATAAACAATACTTTATGGAGAATCTGCCTCAAAAAAATGAGAATCAACCAAAACGAATCACGTGGGAGTTGATTTGGACGGACTTTTTGAATGTGATAAATTTTGAAAAGGGAGTATTCTTCACCATTAAAGGTTTGATTGTAAAACCAAAAGAAACCGTTGATGACTATTTGTATGGAGCTAGAATGAGACATGCAAATCCGTTCCGGTTTTTATTGTTTTCTACGGCCATTGCTACTTTACTAAACTATTATTTCATTTTTCAGCCTTCGATGGCAAATGGCGATTTTTCGCCTACCAAAGATGGAAGCTACTACGATGCTGGTAATGCTTTTGGTAAATCTGTCGCTTTTAATATTGACAATATTACCTCTGCCGATTCCACTGAAAGCGCGAAAGAGCCCACTGTTGTAGATGAAAAAAAGAAGAAAGAGAGGAGCGATAAAATACAAGTAGCAGTGAAGATAGCCATGAACAAATTGTCGGAATGGATGGATAAATTCACCTTTGCTTCGGTACCCATTTTTGCTTTGTTTACCTTTTTGTTCTTTCGAAAAACTGGATATAATTACACCGAAAACTTGGTGATCGGTGCTTTTATGATTTCCATGACCAATATATTGGGAATGGTTTTGATTCCGCCATCATATTTTAACCCTATCGTTGGAGGTTCCATATCCACGCTGGTAAATGGAGGGTTTACCATTTACTTTATTTACCGAGTTTTTGTTGTAGGAACGTACTCAGAAGTGGATAATGAAAATAAATCAAATTTCAAATATCAATATCACCGGTTTAGAAGAGTTATAGCCAATTTATTAAAAGTGGTATCCGTGTTTTTGTTATCTTATTTGTTGCTTTCCGTTTTAATGGGAGCGTTCATGTTTATTATTTTGTACGGGTCTATGACCGGAGCATAGCATGGTTTTCGACTACTTACAATTTCAATAAGAAAGGTTGTAGCATTTGAAATACGGTTTCTGAGTATCCTTTAGAATTTCCATTTATTATCAGTTCATCTTCCAACACAATCGATGGTGTGTTTGTTATAGAAACGAGTACGCGCTTAATGGGTTTTCTAACTGTGCTGCGCGTGTAGGTGATTTTATTAATAAACAATTGGTTTTGGGTGCAAATAGCCTTCAAATCATTTAAATACCTAACGGGATATACCAGGTCAATTTGACCATCGGGTGCTAGTAATCGTTTCGAATGTCGGATTAATTCTTCCAGCAATAATGAATCCGTATGACGTGTAGTGTTTTTTAAAGCACTCGGAGATTTGGTGCTGTTTTCAAAAAACGGAGGATTGGAAACGATATGGTTAAATTTTAATTCCGTCTTATAGTCTTGTAAAGAAGAGTGAATAAAATGAGCCGAAATAGGAGTGGGGTAAGCGTTTAAATTTTCGGTTGCCAATGCAACAGCCTCTTTGGAAATATCTATTCCAAAAAAGTGAGATTTAGGCACTCGCTGCGCCATCATCAAGGTTATTACGCCCGAACCCGAACCAATTTCTAAAATGTTTTGATGATTTTCAATGTTAGCCCAAGTGGCTAATAATGCGGCATCGGTACCAAATTTAAAAACCTGGGGATGATGTTTTAAATAAAAGTGCTTGAATTGAAATGACATGAAGCTATTGCGAACCTTTGTAATTGATGTTGTTGAAATTAATACATCGTGTTACCATTTAAGGTCTCTTCAGGTATTTCTTGCATGGCATCCCAATGTTCAACAATTTTTCCATTGGTGTCAAATCGGAAAAAATCCATTGTTACATATTCTTCATTCCCTGGCCAAGTTTGGTGGGTGTGAAGGGCAACTAAATCGCCTTGAGCAATAGCTCTAACAAACGCAATAGATTTCTCAGGGTATTCGGCTCCCATGCGCTCAAAATATTGAATAAATGGTTCTTTTCCGTTGCCTACTAGTGGGTTATGTTGAATATATTCATCACCAACGAAAAGTTCTATGGCTTTTCTTGGTTCGCCATTATAGGCCATACGGTAAAAGGCAATAGCATTTTCTTTGTTTGATTGAATATCCATAATAAGTGTGTTCTTTTGATGAAAAAGCGAAGTTAAATAAAGGATTGGAAAGGGTAGAGGGAATCTAAAAAATTTGCTTAATCTAAGTAAAACTCAATCAAACCTTCAGGAGCATCTAATTTAAGGACTTTATTTTTACGGTCTATTTCAATAATAAAATTTCCGAGAACAGGAATCATGATTTCTTTACCGCTAGGATGCAAAATTTCAAATACATCTTGAGCCGGAGCTTCCATTACATTTTCAAGAATTCCAATGTCACCATGTATTTCATCGGTAACGGTAAAGCCAATTAACTCATCGTTATAAAACTCATCTCCTTCAGGTGTTGGTTCTAATGCTATGGGGAGATAAACTAATTTTCCTGAAATGTCTTTGGCTTCTTGTTCGGTTTCTAGGTCGTCAAAACTTACGATAGCAAAGCCATTTGATTGAGGGTTAAATTGAGTAAAAAAAAACGGAATCAGATTTTTATTGATATCAATAAAAACTGATTCCGGAATTTCAATTTGCTCTATAGCTGGATGAGTAAACTTAATTTTCACAGCTCCCTTAAAACCGTGAGGGCGAATAATTTTACCTAACTCAAAGTAGCCGTTGTGAGCCATTACAGAAATCTAAGCTTCTGTAGTTGTTTCTTCAGCTGAAGCCTCTGTTTGGTCTTCAGGAGTTTCATTAGCTGCAGCAGCATCTGCTTCAGCTTTAACACGAGCAGCTTCAGCAGCTAACTCAGCGTTTTTCTCTGCATAAGCAGCAGCACGTTTTTCTTTTACTTCAGTTTCGGCTTTCAAGTTAGCAGCAGCTGCGTCTCTTTTGGCTTTATCCAAACCAGAAACTTTAGCTTCTACTTCTTTGTTTTTACCGTCCATCCATTTGTCAAACTTTGCTTGAGCTTGCTCTTGAGTCATTGCACCTTTAGCCACACCTTTATTCAAGTGGTTCATGTACATTACTCCTTTGTAGCTCAAAATAGCGCGACAAGTGTCTGTAGGTTGTGCACCCGCAGTTAACCAATGCAAAGCACGTTCGAAATTCAAATCGATAATTGCAGGGTTTACATTTGGATTGTACGTTCCAACTTTTTCAACAAATTTTCCATCACGTGGAGATTTTGAATCAGCTGCAACAATGTGGTAAAAAGGACTTCTTTTTTTACCGTGTCTTTGTAATCTTAATTTTAATGGCATATAGCACTTTATTTTTGTGGAGTACGAAACTCCTATTAAATAATTGGCGGCAAAAGTGCGATTATCTTTTCGAATAAACAATAGGATTTAGATTTATTTTAACAATGGTAATTTGCTGGTTTCATGGGCTTGAAAGTACCAATTGTAGCTAGTTTGAGTTAGAATAAAAATGGATCAGATTTCTATTCATTATCTTAATTAGGAACAATAAAAAATGGAGTTAAATACGAGGTTAATTCCGTCAGTTAAATCATTCTAAAAGCAGAACTTTAATTATTTTTGAGCTTTTAGGCATAGACATTGATAAACGAGAAATTTTAAGATGTATACATAATCAAATGAAGATAATCTACTATTTCATTATTTCTGTTTTTATTTTAGCTGGTGCCGGTTGCACGGGCTCTAAAAGTTATTCTAACAAGGCTAAAAAGCTTCAAGCGGCTGGCATGAACGATGAAGCCGCCAATTTTTTCTTACAGGCATTACAACGAAATCCAAAAAATGTAGATGCCAAAATTGGACTTAATCAAACCGGCCAAATTCAAATTGAAAAAACCTTAACTTCTTTTTATAAGGCTTATTCTGTTTCTAATTATAAGGAAGCAGTCTACAAATATCAAGAGGCATTAAATTACAAACGACAATATGGCTATTTTGTGTCGGTAGAAATACCTCCTTATTATGATGCCTATTATAAAGAAATGCTAGTGGTGTATTTAGCCGATCGGTATGAGGTTGCAGGCGACCTTTTATATGAGGAGAAATTTGACGATGCAAATTTAGTATATAAGGAAATTTTAGAATTGGACCCGGAGTATAAGGATGTACAAGATTTAAGTCTAACCTCCACTATAGAACCCTTGTATCGTAAAGGGGTGGCTGAGTTTGATTTAGAAAGATACCGCAGTTGCTATGGAATGATGTCGCGTGTTTTAGTTCAAAAACCAATGTATAAGGATGCCATTGACTATAAGGAGCGGGCTTTAGAAGAAGGGCAAATAACCCTGGCGATATTAGCTTTTGAATCTAACGTTGCAGCCAAAAAGAATATCGCAAATGCTATTCATGGAGATGTAGTAAGTGGATTAATCAAAAGCAATGATCCATTCATCAAGGTGATTGACCGTACTAATATGGACGCCTTGATAAAGGAACAGAAAATTAATGTAAAAAATGCCTCTACTGGAAACGGTGCAATTCAAACAGGGGAGTTGTTGGGAGCAAATATGCTTATTAAAGGTAAATTGCTTCGGTATTCCTCTACCGGTGGGAGTATTCACTCATACCGTAAACAAGGTTTTGAATCTTACCGCGTAAAAAAAGTAAACCCAGACACGAAAAAAACATATTACGAGACGAAGTATAAGCGGGTGAATTATACCGAATTTGAAGGAAGTGCAAGTGTGTTTGTAGAAGTGCAATACCAAATGATTTCAGCCGAAACGGGGGAAGTGGTTAAGTCGGATGTATTACGAAAATCAAGTAGTGATTATGTGAATTACATTTCCTTTTCAGGTAATTATAAAAATCTATATGCTGGAAAGTATTCTGGAAAAGGAAGTGACTTTGTTAAAGGCGATGTTATTTATAATTCCTTTTCCCAAAAAAATAAGATTAAGCAAAAAGCAAAAACCAATAAACGTTCTTTAAAGTCAGAGCAACAGTTGGCTTCCGAGTCTTTAAATGTAATTTCTCTTGGTATAATTAGAGGTGTAAGTGTATATAATCCAGATGACAAATAGATTTTTTTTAATTCTTTTCGCATTGATTTCCATGGTGTTATTATCCAATTGTGGAAGCCAAAAAAAAGTGGTAGAACAAGCCAACACACAAATGGGGGTGAAACCGAAGTGGGTAACCAACAAGCCAACAGATGCTGCTTACTACATAGGGATTGCGGTTGCTTCAAAATCGGCAAATCCTACTTCATATTCAGCAGTGGCACAAAGAAATGCGCTCAATGAGTTAGCGTCTTCCATTGAGGTGAAAGTGAAATCTAATTCGATGCTGTTTACCTTTGAAGAAGATGACGCACATCGCGATGAGTTTAAGGAATTTATTCAGGTTAAAACGAGCCAAAAAATAGCCCATTATGAGGAAGTAGCTTCTTGGGAAAATGCCTATGAATATTGGGTGTATTATCGTTTGTCTAAAGAGCAATATGTAAAAGATAAACAAGAGGAGATTAATAAGGCTACCAATATGTCCGTAAACCTATTAAAACAAGGCGAAGATGCTTGGAGTACAGGAGATTACAAAAATGGCATGAAGCTGTTTTTTGATGCCTTAACGCCAATCAAACCTTATTTGGGAGAGCCTTTGGAAGTAACTTTAAATGGAACGAAAGACGTTTATTTAGGAAATTATATTCTAGACCAAATATCTCAAGGAATTCGAGTTTTTAATATTGATGCCGAACAAAACGCTATCCAGGTCACCTGGGGAGGAATGGTTGAATCTAAGAAACTCACCTTTATGGTTTCAGATTACGATGGAAAGGTAATTCCTCAAATTCCAGTAAATTTTACGTATTCTGAGGGGATTATTAGACCTCGTAGTTTTGTAAGTGGAGGCAATGGGTTGGTTTATACAGAAATAAAGAAATTAACAAGCACCAACAGTGTGCAAGAAGTATTGGCTAAGATTGATTTTGAAACCATGATTCTTGGAACGAAACGACCCGATGAAATATCAAAATTAATTTTCGATAAAATTGATGCACCCACAGCATCTATTAAATTGCACGTATCTGCGCCTACTATTTTTGTGGAGTCAAAAGAACGTAGCTTTAGTAAAGGTGGGGCAAATAAGCTAAAAACCACGTTTGAGAATACGGCAACGCAAATGGGGTTTAGTCTTGCTAAATCAAAAAAATCTGCCAATCTGTTGGTTATTATTCAAACCAATACCACTCAAGCTGGCGAAACGTACGATTTAAAGAACGCCTATTTAAATGGGACTATAAAGGTAACTGATACGAAAACCAATGCGGTAATATACCAAGATAAATTGGGAAATATAAAAGGTGTAAGCGATTCATACTCAAATGCATCCAACGAGGCCTATGTAAAGGGAGAGGAGCAGATAAGGAAAAAGGTAGTTCCTCGATTTTATCGGAAATATACTCGGTAGAATTTTTTACAATCTACATCAAATACTAATTTGAAATTGGAACCCAAAAAAAATCCTGTCAGGAAAAACCTAACAGGATCTAATTTTATATGAATTCCTCCGAGGAGTAATTAACTAGTTTTCTTCAGCGTATGCTTTTAAAGCGAGATTGTACTCTTTCAATTCCGCGTAATTCATTTTGTTATGTGCGTCACTCATTATCGAAATAAGGTACAATAAACTGTCTGTATCATGTTCAGCTCCTGCTTCTATAACACCAATCACTTCGCCTTCTTCATCCACCATTTCATCTTCAGGCTCAGGAATGTAAAAGCCTTCATATTCCTCTAAGTGCTCAAAAGTTAACCGAATTGCTTTCGCTAATCTAGGAATTTGTTCAGCAACAGCGAAAGTTCTCAATTCTTTAAAATCAGCAACCAATTCTTCTACGTTAATTCCGTTTTCTGAAATGCTTTTTTGCATTTTTTCAATTAGTGCTTGTGCTTTTTTATTTACCACGATATATCGTTTTAGATGCGTTTTTATTGATGAAACCCCGTTTAGATGGACGGTTTTTCTTCGAGCGCCAAAATTATAATTTAAATAGAAATAACCATTCAAAAATGAAGTTTGTGCGTAATAATATTTAGACTCTTACAATCAGGTATTAAACCATAACCAAAGTTTTCCATACCAGGTGGTTGGCTTGGGTTTTGAAATAACGTTCTGTTGTTCTTCCATTTTTTTTGTTACAGGTCTCTTTTTTACCGGTTTAGCCACAAATTTGGATTTCGGTTGTGCTTTTTCTTTTTTCTTTTTTGTAATCCTTTTTTCTCGATGGGCTAAACGTACCGCCATTAACTCGGCTTCTTTATCCTTCTTTATCTGGGCTACTTGCGCCTCACTTTTAGCACTTTTGGATTTAATTTTAGAGGATGTGCGTCTTTTGGAACCTTGCGATTTTTCTCTCCGTTCTTTTCGCTCTTCCCGTTTTCTATTTGCAAGTTCTGCCTTGCTAATCATTACCCCGTCAATTTCAACCATTTGTTCTTCAAGCGAAGGAGGTAATTCAATTTTCCCAACTACCTTAGGTCCGTCAAGCGCTACTTTAGGAGCTTTTATTAGTTCTGCGTTTTTTATAGTTGCCGCATCTACTTCCTGATTAACCTCATATTCTTTAATCGGTTGGGGTGCTTTGGGTAATTCGTTAATTATTTCTTCAGTAGCTGAAATAGCGGATGATTCTTCCATTTGTTTTGGAAACACCTCCTCGGGCTCTGTATTTGTTTCTTTAGGGGGAACTGGTTTAACGGTTTCGGTGGGGATAACTTTGGCGACAGGTTTGGTTGAAAATTTTTCAATTACCTTTTCCGCAAGTTCATCATCCACTTTTGTGTTTAAATGAGAACCTAATTCTACATCAAATTCATTTTTTAAATATGAAAGAATTTCAGTTGGTTTTGTGTTTATTTTTCTGGAGAGTTGACCTAATCTCATTTTTTTTGTTGTATAGGTTGCAAATATAGTTTTACTAAGTAGTAATCAAAATATTACAGAAATGAATTATTAACCGGAAATGGGATAATTATCAACGATAATTAGCCATATATTATTGGAAATAGTGAAGTGTTTTTCAGCTGCTATTAAAGCGCTTTTAAATTTCTAATACCCGTAAAAGCCACTGGATTAGAACTAACTCAATTCTTATTTACTAAATTGTAAAAATTCAAATGTTCTGTTAAACTCGGGCTGGAAATCAGCTTTGATTCGTATTTTTTCAAAGGTTAGGGGGTGCGTAAACGAAATTTCATTTGCGTGGAGCATCATTGTTAACATGTTCCATTGTTCTTTAAAGAACTTGTTTTGTTTATTACACCCATGCGGTCGGTCACCAATAATTGGATGCCGTAGATGCGCAAAGTGTTTTCTTATTTGATGAAAGCGCCCTGTTTCTGGTTTTATTTCCACCAACGAATACCTCGAAGTTGGGAATTTACCTTGCGCTATTGAAATTTCGGTAGTTTGAAGGGTTTTAAAATGAGTAATTGCATCTTGGGTTTTACCATTATCGTTGGTTAGTGCGTAATCAATGGTACCCATACTTGGAGTGAAACCTCTTAAAATAGCAGTATAAATTTTGCTCACTTGGTTATTCGCAAATTGTTGTTGCATCAAACTATTTACCTCGCTAGATAACGCAAAAACCAAAACACCACTTGTTTTTCTATCTAAACGGTGCACAGGAAACACCTTCATTCCTATTTGGTTACGCAATAATTGAAGTGCATACACATCGGTATTAGTAGCAATTTTACTTCGATGCACCAGCAAACCGTGGGGTTTATTGATAACGACCAAATGTGCGTCTTGAAATAAAATTTGAAGTGGCTCCATGGGGCAAATTTATTCGAAAACTGATGCGCTTATCAGACGATTGAAAAAAATAAAGATTCCAAATAGATTTTAATTGGGAATATATAATGGGTGGTTCAATGGAGTATAGTTATTGAACCGTCCTTTGAATTCTGTTAACGGTCTCACCGAATCCCATAGGTTATGAAAACCACTTTCGTTTGCCCTAAATATTTCCCATTTGTTCCAATTATGTTGTATTATTATCGACTCAACATAAAATAAATGGAAATGGATAAGGATAATATAGAAGGAAAAACACACGCTACCATATTGCTTGCATTGAGATTGGTGTTTGTAGGGTTATTATTAGTACTGAGTTTTAAAATCATGGCTCCTTTTTTAATGCCTATTGTTTGGGGAATTATTATCAGTATTGGAGTTTACCCAGTGTTTGAAAAGTTGACTCGAATTTTGAGGGGAAATAAAACGGCTGCATCAACCTTATTGATTTTGGTAAGTATGGCCATTTTTATTGTGCCATTTGCTATGCTAATTATGAGTACTACTGAGAGCATTGAAAATTTTGTAACTCATTTAAATTCAGGAACATTTAAAATACCCGCCCCAACTCCCGATATAGCGGACTGGCCTATAATTGGAGAAAAATTATATAATTTATGGGCAAAATCTTCTGAAAATTTGATGGTATTAATTGAAAAATTGAAACCCTATTTAACCACTGTTTTACCCACCATATTCTCATCTGCAGCTGGGGTAATTGGTACCATTTTTCAATTCATTTTCGCGGTAATCATTGCTGGGGTATTATTGGTTTATGCTGATGGCGGAAGAAAAGTGGCCGTTTCTTCCTTCCGAGTAATTATTGGAGAGGATGGTGAAGGTTTTGTGAAATTATCTAAATCCACCATTAATGGAGTAGTAAGAGGAGTACTTGGAACAGCGTTAATTCAAACCGTATTATTGGGCTTAGGAAAGTATGTTGTGGGGGTTCCGGCTGCCGGAATTTGGACCATATTACTACTATTGGTCGCTATTATCCAATTACCTCCTACACTGGTAATGCTGCCTGTTATTATTTATGTATTTAGTGTAGAAACCACCACCATAGCGGTAATTTTCGCCATTTGGTCGGTGGTGTGGAGTATGGCCGATAGTGTAATCAAACCCATCTTAATGGGAAAGGGTTCCGATATTCCCATGTTGGTTATTTTAATTGGTTCTTTGGGTGGTATGATGGCTTTTGGCATCATCGGATTATTTGTGGGTTCGGTGGTTTTAGCTATTTCTTACGAAGTCTTTATTTCCATAGGCAAACGCCAAGGGGATTTGGTTTAGAGATCTAATGTTTTAAAATAGAAAAGGGGCATGTTTTGATAAATATGCCCCTTTGTTGTGTGTATTAAAAAGCTTATTCTGTTTTATCCTTCTTTGAGAAATCTAAAGTAAACCCAATGGTACCCGTAAATTCAGAGAACCAAAAAGTTTGACTGGCACGGTCATCTGGATTAGCTCCAGTGGTAAGAATGTCTTGCATACTGATGTATCCGTTTTTCCATTCTGCGTTGAAGGTAAGGTGCTTCCATAAAATGGCTTGCATTCCAATTTTACCCGATAACCCAAATCCCGCTACGTGAAATTCATCATATCTAGGGTAATCCATCAACGTAATGTTGGTGCGCGGAATTAAAATTCCAACACCCGGACCTACATAATAATTGATTTCGTGTTTTTCATTAAATCGGTAAATGTTTCCGTGATATTCGGTTTCAATACTGGCATAATTTAGCCCATCGGTATGTTCAAAAAGCAAGAAATCATCGGTCAGTTTTTGCGGCTGACGGTTGTACACGCCATTAAATTTATTGCCCGGAATGTTGATATAGCCTTCCATAGCTACGTATTGATTTTGTGGCATTACATATTTCATGTGGTCGGTACCAATAGAAATACTCCAACGATTTGCAAAATGAAATGAAGCCCGCATATTCCATTGTGGAATGGTAAACATACCCGGATTTAAATAAGGATCTACCGAAAATGGGGTAGGGCGGTCATACGCTTTTACATCATATAAAGTGAAATTGTAATCTTTTCCAACAAATGAGATATCGGAATTAGAATAACCAGCGACATTATAGCCCCAAATAAAATCGAAATGGTTTTTTCTTTTATATTCTTGATTCCACCCTTTTTGGGCGATAGCTAAGTTGCCAATAATAGCGAATGCGATTAGAAAAAGTGTTTTTTTCATCTTTAAAATGGTATTGAATAAAACGCAAATTTAGCGTTCCGTTTTCATTATAATATGATTTGAAACAGGATTTAAATTTTAACCTAAAAAAAGAGTCCATTACCGATGTGGCAATGGACTCTACTAATTTTTTAAGAAAAGTTTATTTCAACTTTAGCTTAGATATGAATACATTCATCATACGCATCAGCAGCCGCTTCCATAATGGCTTCACTCATGGTAGGGTGAGGATAAACAGTGGTAATAATTTCGTGTCCCGTAGTTTCTAACTTACGAATAGAAACTAAATCGGCTACCATTTCGGTAACGTTATAACCAATCATGTGACCCCCTAATAATTCACCGTATTTGGCGTCAAAAATAAGTTTCACAAAACCTTCATTCATTCCAGCTGCACTTGCTTTACCGGATGCAGAGAATGGAAATTTACCTACTTTAATATCGTATCCAGCTTCTATTGCTGCTTTTTCGGTCATTCCTACAGATGCAATTTCAGGAGAGGTATAGGTACATCCTGGGATGTTTCCTTTGTCGATTGGTTTAGGAGATAAACCTGCAATTTTTTCAACAGCCACAATTCCTTCGTGCGATGCAACGTGTGCCAATGCCGCTCCAGGAACGATATCACCAATAGCCCATACGCCAGGAATGTTTGTTTGACCAAACTCATCTACTAATACTTTTCCTTTATCGGTAGCTACGCCAACATCTTCTAAACCAATACCTTCTACGTTAGCAACGATTCCTACTGCTGAAAGAACGATATCCGCATTCACTACTTCTTCGCCTTTTTTAGTTTTGATGGTTACTACACAACCATCGCCAGAGGTATCCACTTTTTCTACCGATGAATTGACCATCACATTCATTTTAGATTTCTTGAATGAACGAGCCAAAGTTTTAGAAACTTCTTCATCTTCTACAGGAACAATGTTTGGCATATATTCCACTAGAGTCACTTTTGTGCCCATGGTATGGTAGAAATAAGCAAACTCAGAACCTATCGCTCCAGAACCTACAATTACCATAGATTTAGGTAATTCTGGTAAAGTTAAAGCTTCACGGTAACCAATAATTTTCTTTCCGTCTTGCGGTAAGTTTGGTAATTGACGAGAACGTGCACCTGTTGCTAAAATGATGTTTTTAGCTTCATATTCGGTAACTTTATTATCGGCATCGGTCACTGCAATTTTATTAGCAGCTACTATTTTACCAAAACCATTAATAACGTCAATTTTATTCTTTTTCATCAAGAACTGTACGCCCTTGCTCATTTTATCTGCAACTCCACGGCTTCTTGAAACTACCTCGGTAAAATCAATCTCTAAACTTTGAGATTTGATTCCGTAAGATTCCGCATGTACCATGCTTTCAAAAACGCTAGCCGATTTTAGTAATGCTTTGGTAGGAATACATCCCCAGTTCAAACAAATTCCACCTATCTCAGCTTTCTCTATCACTGCGGTTTTCAAACCTAATTGAGAAGCTCTAATGGCGGCAACATATCCACCGGGACCACTTCCTAGTACTAAAACATCGTAATTCATATTGTAAGATTTTAATTGTTTTTCGGTCGGCAAAATTAATGAAATTAAGCATAGTAAATGTCACATTTTGATTGTTTGATTTCATGTAATTTATAACCCTAAATATTAGTCCCTTATATTATGCCAAATAGTGGGTATTAATTGAACTCAAACCGCTAATTTCGTTTTCCTATTTATAACGACATGAAGCACGAAAAAATCATAAAATCAAATGTAGTAGATATCCTAAATAAGGAGATTTATCCTGCTGCCATTACGGTTGTAGGGAAACACATTTCAAAAATAGAACGTGTTGAAGACGTGTTTGATACCTATATTTTACCTGGTTTTATTGATGCACATATCCATGTGGAATCTTCCATGTTGGTACCCTCCGAATTTGCTCGTTTGGCGGTAGTTCACGGCACGGTGTCCACGGTTTCCGACCCGCATGAAATAGCGAATGTGCTGGGAATAGATGGTGTGAAATACATGATTGAAAACGGAAAAAAAGTGCCATTTTATTTTTATTTTGGTGCTTCTCCTTGTGTGCCTGCCACTCCTTTTGAAACTGCTGGCGCTGAATTAAATGTAGCAGATGTAGAAGAATTACTACAGATGGATGAAGTAAAATACCTGACCGAAATGATGAATTGGCCCGGTGTTTTAAATAAAGATGCGGATGTGGTGGCTAAAATTAATTTAGCTAAAAAATATGGTAAGCCAGTAGATGGTCATGCCCCGGGATTAAAGGGCGATATGGCAAAAGAATACATCGCTGCTGGGATTTCAACTGACCATGAGTGTTTTAGCGCGCAAGAGGCGTTGGATAAAATGAAACACGGAATGAAGGTCCAAATTCGCCAAGGAAGTGCGGCACGAAATTTTGAGGCGCTATATGCTTTAATTAATGAGCATTACCAAATGATGATGTTCTGCTCGGATGACAAGCACCCCGATGATTTGCAAGAAAGTCATGTCAATAAAATGGTAGCCGATTCGGTAGCAAAAGGACAAGATTTATTTAAAGTTTTGCAAATGGCCTGCGTCAATCCAGTTTTGCATTATGGATTGGAGGTAGGACAATTAAAAGCGGGTGATTTTGCTGATTTTATTGAAGTCAATAATTTAAAAGATTTTAAAGTTAGTGCTACTTGGATTCAAGGTCAAAAAGTAGCTGAATTTGGGGAGTCATTTATTAAATCGCAAGAAATAGCGGTGGTGAATAAGTTTAATATTAGCCCTATCACGCTAAATGAACTTGAACTACCCGGAACGACTCAAGATGTGAATGTAATTGAGGTTTTGGAAGGGGAGTTAGTGACGAATAAAATTGCAGGGAAAGCCCTTCTAAATAACGGATTGCTAGTCTCAAATGTGGATGAAGATGTGCTCAAGTTGGTGGTGTTAAATAGATACGGAAAGTCTAAACCTGTGGTTGCATTTATAAAAAACATGGGACTTAAAAGGGGTGCCATCGCATCGTCTGTTGCACATGATTCGCATAATATTATTGCGGTAGGAGCTACGGATGAAGCTATTTTGGAAGCTATCAATTTAATTATTGAACAAAAAGGAGGCCTTTCAGTAGTGGATGGAGCGGAAACGGAAGTTTTACCATTGCCCGTTGCCGGAATTATGTCGAATAAAAAAGCAGAAGATGTAGCCGAACATTACCATCGATTATCCCAAAAAGCGAGTGCGTTAGGCAGTGAATTACGCGCACCTTACATGTCGTTATCATTTATGGCTTTGTTGGTGATACCATCTTTAAAACTAAGTGATAAGGGATTATTTGACGGTGATAAATTTACATTTGTGAATGTGCAAGTATCCTAAATTAGAGTGGACCGGGTAATATAAAATGGATGGTAAGTCTTAATCCTACTTTTAGATTTTTGAATATTTATCAAAAAAGAAATTTGAGTAAATAATTAGTACTTGATTCAAAATATCAACAAAAGTTAATATATTTGTCATTCACTGTTAATATATTTTACAATGCTGAATTTTGCGAGTAACATCAAATTTCTTAGAAACAAAAAAGCGTGGTCTCAACAAGCCTTAGCAGATTATTTTGATTTGACTAGAGGGCAAGTAGCCTCGTATGAGGATCATCGAGCAGAGCCAAGTCAGCAAACGTTAATAAAGTATTCTAATTTTTTCAAATTACCTATAGACGCCTTGATTCGCCATGATTTAACCATGAGTAAAGAAGATGTGTATATTGATATTGGTATGAATAGGGTGTTGTTTCCTGTGGTGATTAACGATAATAATGAAGATTCTATCGAGGTGGTGCCTATCAAGGCTTCGGCAGGATATTTAAGTGGGTACGATGACCCTGAATATATTTCAGAATTGCCTCAAATGAAATTGCCGTTTATTCCTACCGGAAAACATAGAGCGTTTCCAATAAAAGGAGATTCTATGGAACCATGGGTGCGCGAAGGCGCTTTCGTAGTAGGTAAGTTTGTAGAGTCGCCAGAGTATATTCGTGATGGACAAACTTATATTGTGGTGACACATAATGAGGGTTTGGTGTACAAACGGATTTTCAAGAATGAAAGTAATAAGAATGTGTTGACTTTTAAATCGGATAATGCATTTTATGCACCTTACGAAGTGCGGAAAGATGAAATCATTGAGCTATGGGAATATACCTGTAAGATTGATACTCAGAGTTATGAAAACGATGATTTAAACTTACAAAGTATCATGCAAATGATGCGAAGTTTTCAAGTAGAATTGAAGGATATTAAGAAGAAAATGAACTAGTTTTTTGATTGACTGTTGTGTTTATTTGGAGGTGGGCTATTTTCTTAGGTTAAAACTCCAAAGAGCAAATAAGAATCTGGCTCCAAATAGTTTCTAAATAAATCTACACGCTTTTCATTTCTGGATTGAACTTCAAAGCCGTAAAACTATTGGTAAGTGCCATCGTTAAGTGAACGAAAAAAGCAATCCAAATGGTTCCGGTAAGTAGTGTCAGCAAAGACAACACAATTCCTAGCGGAATGGCACCGATAGTTTCGTCCAATCCTTTTGGAATATGAGTGGAGGAGTATAGCGCTACATTCACTCCGATAGCGGGCCACACTCCAAATTGAGCTACAAGAGGGAACAATAATATTCCTCTAAACAAAATCTCATATCCAAACAGGTAGAATGCCCATCCAAATGCGTTTTTTATCTTTAAAGGCGTATTCCATTCTTTGGCTCTAATTTGTGGGTAGGTAACAAAGTTTTTTGGATTTCGCGCGCTAATGCTAGCAATAGGAATAATTATTACGGCTAATCCTAAAATCCAAGCGATAGATGTTAAGCTCGTTTCAGGATTAAAAGTTAATCCATAATCAGCCAAACTATATTGAGGTAAAATAAATAAGCTAAGGATTAATGGAATGGCTCCCATGCAAGTAAATCCAGCGTATTTTGTGAAAAGGATATGGTTTATAGAGGCTTTATCTAAAGGGTTTTCGGAGTAGAATTTGGATTTAATTTTAGTCGAAATAGATAGAAACCAATACGTGCCAAAACCCACCAACGCTATGATAATAGGGTAGAAGCTTTGTAAATCTCCCGATTGCCAATTTAAATCTATTCCTGTACTACCAAAGTCCATTGATTACTGTTTTACGGGATTAATAAATTATTTACCAGGAAAGCGTTTAGAAATAAAACGTTCTGGAGTGTCTGCCGGACGTGTGTGTTTCCATCTTTTATGCGACCAAAGCCACAGATGGGGTTTGGCTATGATTTGTTTTTCAAGTTTCTTGGTATAAGTTTCGGTAATTTCACCTTCTTCGGTTTCCAATGGATTTTCAAAAACGGTTTCAAAACTCATGGCATATTGGCCACGACCTGTTTGGTCTAAGGTGGCAAAAACCACCGGTAAATTATATTGTTTTGCCAACTTTTCGGCTCCTCTAAAAACGGGTGTGTCTTGATTTAAAAAATCCATCCAGTATCCACGATTAGCCGCAGGGGTTTGGTCTCCAATTAGCATTATAGCTACCTTTTCGCCTTTGTCCATATAGCCTTGAATAATATCATACGCATCATAGAGCGGTACGAGTACCATCCCAAACCGTGTTCGGTATTTGGCTAAAAGTTTTTCAAAGGCAGGATTGCTTAACGGCTTATACACACCCAAAACGGTGTGTTTAGTGTCTCTGGAATAGGCAGTAACTAAATATTCCCAATTTCCATAATGCCCCAAAACGGTCACAATAGATTGGCCTTTATCATAATAAGCATCAGGAAGCGATACATTGACGGTTTTAAACCCGTGTTGCCAATCCTTCTCACTCATTGTGATTGCTTTTACCGATTCCATAAACATATCGGCTAAGTAGCGAAAGAAATTATTGGATATTTCCTGAATTTCATCCTCCGTTTTGTTCGGAAAAGCATTTTTTAAGTTGTTTAAAACAACTTCTTTACGATACCCTATTCCTCTAAAAACTAACCAATACATGATATCAGAAATTAGGTAAAGAACTGACCAAGGAAGTCTAGAAAACGCTTTAGATATAGAAACTCCGATATTCATTAATGCTGCCAAATTGGTTGGCTGCAAATGTAAGAAAAAGAGCAGGTCAAAAGGAAAGGTGATAAAATGGAATATTGGCGGGATTTAACCAATCACCAAACTTCAAAACATGACTAATAATTTGTCAAAACCTGAATAAAACCTCAAATTTGAAGGAATGAAAACAACAGGCCAAAAAATCATTGAGTTTTATGATAACCTAGAATTACAACCGTTAAAGGAAAAGGGGGTAGGAATACTAAATCCTTTTAAAAAAGCGGAAGTTCAGGATATTTGTAGCGTTTTTTACAATCGTTTTTACCAAGATTATGGTAAACGCATATTTCTTATAGGAATAAATCCAGGAAGGTTTGGAGCAGGGGTAACAGGATTACCTTTTACCGACCCTATTTTATTGGAGGAAAGGGTAGGTATTAAAAATACATTTCAAAAACGAAAGGAACTATCGGCTGTTTTTATTCATGAAATAATAGATGCTTTTGGTGGGCTAGAATCATTTTACAGCCAGTTTTATTTCACCTCTGTTTCTCCTTTGGGATTTGTAAAGGATGGTAAAAACTGTAATTATTACGATTATCCGTCTTTACAAAAGGAGCTAACCCCATTTATTATTCGGCAAATGAACCATCAAGTAACAGAATGGGGAAGAAGTGATATTGCATTTACGATAGGTAAAGGTCAGAATCATAAAGTTTTGGTAAAACTAAATGATACACATAAATGGTTTGATAAAATTGTGGCGCTACCTCACCCTCGTTGGGTGATGCAATATCGTTTAAAATCAAAAGATTTGATTCTAGATGAAATTATTGCCTCCATGAATTCGGAAATATAGTAACGTTACTCCTTTGGAATAGTGATGCTTACCGTGGTTCCTATACCTTCTTGAGAATCAATATGTATTTCGGCCTTATGTAAGTCGATAATTCTTTTTACAACCGTCAAGCCAAGTCCAGACCCTTTTTCACCTTTGGTTCCTTTCGTGGAGTTTTGTTCGTTAAATTCAAATAACTTGTCTTTAAATCTATCCGGAATTCCTACACCGGTATCGGCTACCTTAAGAATAGTAGCATTATTGGAGTTGATGGTGGAAATTACAATTTCACTGTTTTCGTGCGAAAACTTTATGGCGTTACTAATCAAATTATGAATGGCATTTTTAAAGAATGGCTCATCTACTTTCACAGTAGTACTTTTTGGAATATCAACAGTTAAAGTGATGTGTTTTTCTTCGAGAGATTCCTGCAATAATGACTTTAGATTGTTGATTGTTAGCGCTATACTCACATTTGAAAAATCCAATGCTAAATTCCCAAAATGCACTTTTGACCAATCATGCAAGCGATACGCATAATCATACAAATCTTTGAGACCCTTGTGCATTACCCCGAAAATTTCAGATTGTTCGGTGTTAAAATGTTCCATGAAGCTTTTGTCCCGTTTTAGGATTTGTAAAAGCGTATAAGCTCCGGTTAACGGTCCTCTAATATCGTGAGAAAAAATGGAAATGAATTGTTCTTGATTTTCAAATAAGGTACGTAGTTTTTTTTCTGTTTTGATTAATTGCTGATGTTCCAAGATAGTTTCACGGGCATGTTGAATGTTTTTTTGCTGATTTGGAAACCGTTCTGTAATAGATTCTATAAATAGTAAGTTTTTGTTGGCATCTTTTACTGCTGTGGCTTGAAGAATAATTTCGTAATTATCAGGGTCGTATTCTGCCCATAAACCAGAAAGTAGTTTACCTTCAGACTTGGAATTGAACAGGTAAGTCGCGTCTGGTAAAAACACCTCTAAAAATGGGAATAATTCCTCTAATTCAAATAGAGGACTACTATAATTATAATTGGGGTAAAGCTCTTTAAACCAACTTGGAATATTTCCTGAAAGCATAAAACCTTTATCAGTATGCTCAAAGGCGATAAAACCCAATGTTTTAAAAACATTTGAATCTAAATGAGTGGTGTTTGATTTCATAATTAGATTGTTTATCAGTTTATCTTGATTGAATTTTTGAAGAATAGTGGCCCATTCTAATGACCGTTCAGTATCTTCATAAAACTGGATTATGGTTTCTTGTAAATTGTTGGTAATTACAATATTGCCGCTAAAACCCTGGAAACTCACCTTTTCAATAATCACCTTTTTGGTAGTCATTGGAAAATAGCCATGAAAAACAGGTAGCAGTTCATCAATACATTTTCCTTTTTCAATTTCGCTACAGTAATCCGATTCAGATAAATTGCTAAAATCTATAATCCTTCCGCACGATTCGGTAATGATGGTAACTACCTGTTTGCTAATAAGGTTCATTTCACGAAATTAAATGATGCTTTTAGCTAAATCCTCAAAGGTAGCGTTTACGTTTTCGCCTGATTTTGCAGAGGTTCTTACTACCTTCCAACCCAAATCAACCAACTGGCTTTCTTCCCGTTCGGTAAGTTCCCAACTGTCCATTAAATCAGATTTATTAATCATTAAAATAAAATCTTTTTCACCTACCGTTTTGGTTACTAATTGTTGGAGGTCAAACGCTACTTGAAGTGTTTCTTTTCGGGTGCCATCAACTACTAATAAATATCCCGAAACACCCATTAAATATGAAGGTTTAACATGTTGGTAGTCATCTTCTCCATTAATATCCCAAATGATTAATCGAACCTCTTTTCCGTCAATGGTAATATCTTTTTGGTCCGTTTTTACTCCAATGGTAGTGTGGTATTTATCCGAGAAAATACTCTTTACGTATTTTTCAACCAAACTGGTTTTTCCCACGGCAAAAGCACCTAAAATACAGATTTTCTTTTTTATCATTATTTTCTTTTAATTGGAGTGAAAACCATGTTTCGTGGTTTCATATCTATGCGATTACTATCAATTTCTAAAGTAATCAAATTTTCGCTTACTCCATTCGATACTAGGTGATTAGTTACCGATTTATATCGTTTTAATGCAAATTTTAAATTTTCTTTGAGCGAACCCACATTGTCAGGAGTTACGGTAATTTTAAGCAAAGCGTTAGGTTCAAAACGTTGATAATCATGGAAATTATCAATTATCTCCAAAAGGATATTTTTATCATTTTGATTAAGGTAGGAAACCCCAAAGGTGAACCGTAAGTGATAGTTTTTAAAAGCCTTTTCAATAATTGCGATGCTATCCGCTTCCGCGGGATGAAGTTGATTGAAATCAAATTGAATCACATCAGATTTATCAGCTGCATAGGAGTGAATATGGTCAATCCAAGCGTGAGGAGCTTTTCCTGATACGACAATAGTATCCGATTTTAACACGGTTTGTACTTGATTTCCAGGTTTAGTTTGTTTGAGCATTCGTAAATACACAAAAGCTGGGTCCAAACTAATGTAGGGAGTCCAATGGTATTGAACATCTGCATTATTTAAATGGTACTTTTCCGCAAGTTTACTAAAGTCTTTGGCTAGAACATCTTTCATTCCTACCACAAATGGGACACCGTTTTCATACCCAGATTCGGTGATGACTACACTGCTTTCCGATTTTAAATCGGTAATAAATTCATTCCAATAGTAATTTCTTTGTACGGTTGTAAAAATCCAAAAACCGAGGATTATTGCTGCAATGCCAAGAACAATGTAGACTTTGGTATGGCTCTTTTCTTCCTGCTGGAAAGATTGTTTCAGTACACAATTTTTCAGGTAAGGAAGCATTGGGATACCATCATCGGTATCTCCTTCAAACCCCGTAAGGATGGGGGCTAACTTACCATGAATATCCTCTAAATTAGTTTTGAAAATTTGTCGCACAGACTCGGGTGGCGAACCTTCAATCACCACGGCTAAATAGGCGAGGGGACCATCTTCAATCCATACATTTAAGTCATTTAGTTTAATGGTATCTAATGTGTCAGAGGCGTTTAACTGCGTTGAAAAAGAATCTTTTACAAAATCTTGAACCGCAGTAAGCATGCCTGATACCATGTCTGCTTCATCTAAATGAGATTCATCCGGGTAGGCATCTTGAATCAGTAATCCGGTTTCTTTGTGTATCAAGAAAACCGATTTCACCTGGTATTTTATTCCTTTTAATAGAACTATTTCGGCAAATGATTTGGAAGAAAATAGCGCTTCAATCCGCCATTTAATCCGGTCTACCGAAAATTGATTTTCTAAAGTTTGATTCAACGATTGAATCATTTCTTTAAAGGTATCAGAAATAGATTTTCGTATTGCGGCACCCATTACTGGAAAAAGCGCATCTGCCAGTACGGAAGGGTTATTTTGGACACTAGTAAAAATAGCTTGCTCAATAACGGGAAGCAAAATAGCACCTAGGGCCCCATCGTGCTTAATGCTTAACAGCACCGCTTTCGGCAATATCCTACCAATATTTTCTGTGAATTCACCTTCGCTTTTGAGCCATTGTTGTAAGACCAAAAGTTCATCGGGCGATAGCCCCAGAATTAAATTCCGTAGCTCATCTAATGATTCATTTGAATGCTGGTGGACTGTATTTTCATCGTCCAGACTCATGGATTATTTACCAGAATCTGCCTCAGCAGCTTCGTTTTCGCCAGCAATATTATAGGCCAAATCTGTAAGCATCATGGCAAGGGTAGAGCGGTCTACTTTTGATGATTGTAGTTGATTTGAATTTGATTCTAAGCGATTTACAAGCGTGTTATTTAATTCTGTTATTTGGTCGCTAATTCTATTACTTAGGTCCAGAACTTGTTGATTAGCCTCAGAGAAGTTTTCGGAAGTAGATTGTTTGAATTTTTTCAATGAATCTTCTAAAGCATCCATTTCGGTCAATAATCTGCGATCCCCTTTTTCACGCGCTTCTTCTTCCTCTGTCAATTTGTTATTTAACGATTTGATTTCATTTTTGAAGAACGCTTCTAACGAAGCCATTTTTTTATCTGTATCGGCTTTGTTCTCCGCAACAGATTGGGCAACTTTTTCTTCTAGTTTCTCGAATCGTTTTTCATATTCGTTCATGTTGTTACCGAACAAAATATCTCTAATTTTAGAAATGTTTTCAATTTCATTTGGAGCATTCTCCCCATGTTCCAATTCCGCTTTTTTCTTAGTCATAGTCTAGCCTATTTTGTTTTAGTTCAATTAGGCTCAAAAATACACTAATTAGTGAAAGTTTTTTAATGGTTTCTTAAAAATGTGAATAGGGTTTTAGTGGTGTTTTTAGGCTTAATAAACCATGTATAAATACGAATTGTTTGGGTTTTATTTATTATCAGGGAATCTTGAATGGCTTAGTCATTGCCGGAGAAGGATTATCGTAAGTCGGAGTGCGACTCGGAGTCGCGCCCCGACTAAATACCTTTAAGTTCATCTCTATTTCTTAACAACATTTTAACCCAAAATAAAAACATAAATCAGTTATCAATCCAAATACTTATCGTTAATTTGCGATTAACAATGAAAAGAGCGCCAAACCATATCCCGTATAAAACCGACACTGAAGAGTTGGCTCGGTTAGCAAAAGCGTTAGGACATCCTACACGCATTGCTATTTTAAAGCACTTAGAAAAAAGTACGTGTTGTTTTACGGGTGATTTAGTGGATGTATTTCCGATTGCCCAATCCACCATTTCTCAGCATTTAAAAGAGTTGAAAAATGTAAATTTAATTCAGGGAGAATTGAATCCACCTAAAATTAAATACTGTATTAATATGGAAACGTGGGAACGAGCGCAAGACCTATTTAATGGCTTGTTTAATGAAAAAACAAACAGAAAAACGTGTTAGCGTTTTTTTTAACTATATCAATCGCCTATTTGCGATAAACAATTAGAATTAAAAAATAGAATTATGACAAAATCAATTAAAATTTTAGGTACAGGATGTCCTAAATGTAAATCTACCACAGCAGTAGTTACCGAAGTAGTAGCACAAAACAACTTGGATGCAACTATTGAAAAAGTAGAGGACATTATGGAAATAATGAAGTACAATGTGTTGACTACTCCAGTACTTGTTATTGACGAAAAAATAGTGGTAAAAGGAAGAGTTCCTTCCAAAGAAGAAGTATTGAATTTAATCAACCAATAAAAAATCATAATCATGGAAAGAGCTAAAGAAATATGCCCAACTACCACAAAGGGTAAAGTAAGTAACGGAGCATTAATAGTAGATGTACGCGAAAATAATGAAGTGAGCCAATTGGCCTTTGATGTGCCCAATATAATGCACATTCCGTACAGTGAATTTGAAAGTAGATTTACTGAAATTCCAAAAGATACCGAAGTAGTAATGGTATGTAGCGAAGGTGATAGAAGTTTAAAAACCACGTATTTATTGATGAATAACGGATATGAAAACGTGTTCAATATGAGCAACGGACTTACTAAATGGGCACAAAAAGGATTTCCAACCATAGGAGATGTATCTTCTATTGACAAAGGAGCTGCTTCTTCTTGTTGTTCACCTGCACCGGAAAAGGAAACTTCCTCTTGCTGTGCACCTGCTCCAGAAACTAAAAATTCATCATGTTGTAGTCCATCTACCACAGAATCATCTTGTTGCTAAAATTGATATACAATCATTTCGAAACATCAAATTAATTAGAAAACAACGTCATGAAAATACTAAAACTAAGTATGCTTTTTTTACTAATATCACTGAGTTCTTGTGCTCAAACGGAACAAAAAAACAATAAAAAAAGTGATGAGAATGTAAAAGTAACTTTTATAGAATTAGGTTCTGTAAAGTGTATTCCTTGTCAGAAAATGCAAAGTGTAATTAAGCAAGTAGAAGAAAAATATCCTACACAAGTAGCGACCATTTTTTATGATGTGTGGACCGATGAAGGTAAAGAGGCCTCTAAGGCATTCGAGTTTGATTTAATTCCAACTCAAGTGTTTTTAGACGAAAATGGAAATGAGTATTACCGACACGAAGGTTATTTTGAGTTTGACGAACTTGAAAAAATCTTACAACAAAAACTTAAATAATTACGAATCTGTAAATTACGAATTATGAAAAAAGATATTCAAAAATCAGTTCGTAATTCAACTAATTCATAATTAAATTAATATGTTTGACTGGATACAAAATATTGCCGACTGGTTTGTTTATGACACCCTCGGTTTAACGCACGAAAGCCATTTGGCTGAGGCGCTTAATTTCTTTATTTACGATACTACCAAAATTCTGATTTTACTCTTTGTAGTCATTTCGTTAATGGGCGTTGTAAATAGTTATTTCCCAATCGACCGGGTACGTAATTACTTGTCGCGCAATAAATTATTTGGGTTAGAGTATTTGATGGCCAGTTTGTTTGGCGTAGTTACTCCGTTTTGTTCCTGTTCATCGGTACCGTTGTTTATTGGGTTTGTGCAAGGCGGAATTCCTTTAGGAGTAACGTTCGCATTCTTAATTACTTCACCATTAGTAAACGAAGTCGCCATAGGCTTATTTATTGGATTATTCGGTGTGAAAATGACCGCTATTTATGTGGTGAGTGGGGTATTACTCGGTACTATTTCAGGGTTCATTTTACAGAAATTAAACCTAGAACGTTATCTCACCCCGTGGGTGAAAGAATTACTTGCCAACTCCCAAAAAGAGCAAGATGCTTTTCAAGAAGAGCATCAAACATTTGGTCAAAGATTACCAATCATTTGGAGGGAGGTCCTCATCATTGTAAAAGGAATTATTTGGTACGTGATTATTGGAATTGGCATTGGCGGTTTAATGCACGGCTATATTCCTGAAGGGTTTTTTGAGCTATATATGAGTAAAGACAATTTATTTGCCGTACCCATTGCAACCATGTTAGCCGTTCCCATGTATTCAAATGCCTCAGGAATCTTACCTGTGGTTCAAGTTCTAGTAGCTAAAGGAATTCCTATAGGTACAGCTATTGCGTTTATGATGGGCGTAGTTGGGTTATCGTTACCCGAAGCCATGCTCTTGAAAAAAGTAATGACGTTTAAACTGATTGCTATATTCTTTGGCGTGGTGACGCTGAATATTATTATTTCGGGATATTTATTTAATGTGATTTTATAAATAGGATTATGAAAAAGTGGATATACATTGTAATTTCTGTGACCTTATTAGGCTGTGCGCCTGAGGAAACGGAAACTCCATCCGTTACAAAAGGACCAATCATTAAAGTAAACGATACTGATTTTTCGAAAGGAAGATTGGGCTTATACCATGAAATCACCTTACAAGATTTAGAAAAATTCCACGGACATTTATGTGATGGTTTGGTGGTTGGAATGTTAGGCTTAAATGAAGGGTTGTTAGCTTTGTATCCGGGTGGAATTGTAGATAGAACCAACACCCGAATTGTGAGCAAAGGCTCGCCATGCCTAACAGATGTGGCAGTTTACCTTACTGGAGGACGGTATCAATTTAATTCGTTTTATGTATCGAATAACATCGAAGGAATATACGTGGTTCAACGCATTGATAACGGCAAAACCGTGGTCGTTAAAATGAACAAAGGGGTGAAACCTGATGAGATTAACGTGCTAGGAGCACAAGCCGAAAAAGGGGAGTTAGAATCATGTGATTTGGATAAGTTGAAAGACTTAGAAAATGAATTTTCGGAAATGCTTTTGAGCACAAATGCCAAAGACAATTTCACGGTTACAGCAGTGAGTGATTTCGAATGGAATCCGGTATTAAAAAGTGATTATACCAAAACAGATATTTTAAATAAGAACAAAAAAGAGTGTAAACAATAAAATTAAAATTATGAAAAAGTTTAAACTAGTAGCAGCATTTGCCATGGCAATAGTATTTGGTTCGTGTACCGGAAACGCTCAAGACAACAACCAAACAACGTCTAAAACTACCAACAAAATTGAAGTTTTAGATTTCCATTCAACCCATCGTTGCATGACGTGTAACGCTATTGAATCAAGCACTAAATATACCTTAGAAAAGTATTTTGCCGAAGAAGTGAAAGCGGGTACAATCACCTTTAAAACTGTAAATATTGATGAAGAAGAAAATTACGCATTGGCCGAAAAATTTGAAGCTGCGGGTACTTCTTTGTTTTTGAATGTAATTATTGATGGTGTAGAAACAAAAATTGACCTCACTGATTTTGCTTTTACTTTTGGTAACGACCAAGCCGAGTTTTCTAAAAGATTTAAAACCAAAGTAAATAAACAACTGAAAAACCTATAAATGGATTTCTTTCAAACGCTATTGGATAACTACAATATTCCAATATTATCAGCCTTTATGCTCGGGCTAATGACAGCCATTAGCCCGTGCCCTTTGGCTACCAATATTACCGCTACCGCCTTCATTTCAAAAAACATCACCAACAAAAAAATGGTGTTTCTAAGTGGGTTAATTTATTCGCTTGGGCGTGCATTTAGTTATACCGCCATTGGCTTGATTTTATACTTTGGAGCGAGTAAATTTCATATAGCTCGATTCTTTAACCAGAACGGAGAGAAGTATTTAGGTCCCTTATTAATCATTATCGGTTTGATTATGTTGGACGTGATTAAACTTAATTTTTTAGGGAAATCTAGCTTTACAGAAACGCTAACAGAGAAGTTTAAAGACAAAGGCTTATTAGGCTCGTTTTTAATCGGAGTAGTGTTTGCTTTAGCATTTTGTCCGTATAGTGGCGCCTTGTTTTTCGGAATGTTAATCCCCATGACCGTATCTAGCGCAGATGGATTGTATTTACCCATCGTGTTCGCTTTTGGTACCGGATTACCTGTGATTTTATTCACTTATTTATTAGCTTTCGCTGCGGGCAAAGTGGGTGTGTTTTACACCAAAATCACCAAGGTAGAAAAGGTAATGCGTATTGTAGCTGGGGTGGTTTTCATCTTGACTGGGTTGTATTATGTATCCATATTTACGGGATTAATAGAATAGCCTGGTGATTTGCTTTTTGTAATTAGGATGGTCTTAGTAAAGAAAACAAAATGGACCATCCGTAGCAAAAAGTTGAATTTCACATTGTTTTTAACCTTAAAAAACTAACCACGAATGCACCGAACCACTGCTAAAATAAACATATCCGTCCATCCGTGGTTAAAGGTATTTACGTAGATAACTTAAAACAAGAACTCTTTTTTGTTTTGGATGAATATTATAGTTTTGGGAATAATCTAACAAACTAAAATTATGCAAAAATTCAAAATAACCCAACTCATCTACATCTTCTTTTTGTTACCGCTTTTTAGCACCGCCCAAAAGGAATCCGGGGCCATGAAAGTAACCGAATATACCTTAGACAATGGGCTAACGGTAATGTTAACGGAAAATCATGATGCACCCAAAGTATTCGGAATGGTGGCCATTAAAGCCGGAGGTAAAAATGACCCAAGTGATGCCACCGGAATTGCGCATTATTTAGAACACGTACTTTTTAAAGGTACCCAAGACATGGGAACCATCGATTACCAAAAAGAGAAACCCTATTTGGATAGTATCAATTACTTATACGAACAATTGGGTACTACAGATGCGGTGGAAGAGAGAGATTCTATTCAAATGGCTATAAACCGGGTTTCGCAAAAAGCGGGAGACTATGCCATTGCAAATGAATTTGATAAGATTCTCAAAGGAATGGGAGCTACAGGGGTAAATGCTTTTACGTCAGAAGATTTCACGGCTTATCACAATACATTTCCATCTAATCAAATGGAAAAATGGTTAGAACTGTATAGCCACCGCTTTGAAAATCCTGTTTTTAGATTATTTCAATCGGAGTTGGAAACGGTGTACGAAGAAAAGAACATCTCTATGGATGGTGGATTCGGTAAACTTTTAGAAGCATATAATTCAAGCATGTACAAAAAGCATCCCTATGGAACGCAAACCATATTAGGAAGTATAGCCCATCTTAAAAACCCATCGTTAAAAAAGATGTATGAATTTTTTGATACATATTATGTAGCAAACAATATGGTTTTGGCATTATCGGGTGATTTTGATACCGAAACAATTAAACCAATGATAGCCGCTAAATTCGGGAAATGGAGAACCGGAGAAATTCCAGTATTTCCGGAATACAAAGAAGAACCTTTTACGAGTAAAGAAGTGGTGGAAGTGAAATTAACCCCAATAAAAATTGGCGTTTTAGGATATAGAAGCCCAAGTACGAGTGATAAAGATGCCTTTTTATATGAAATTGCTACTCAATTTTTGAGTAACGATGAAATGACTGGTTATTTGGATAAAGTAAGTGATGAAGGCCTTATTATGGTTTCACAATTAATGCAAATGCCTTACAATGACTATGGATCCACAATGGTATTTTATGTGCCCAAAATAGTTGGTCAAAGTATCGAAAAAGCAGAGGCAATTGTGATGGAGCAAATTGAAAAACTTAAGTCGGGTGATTTTTCAGATGAGTATTTTCAAGCTATTATTTTAAATAAGAAAAAGGAACTTGCATTGCAAGATGAAAGTAATTATGAACGAACCCTGTATATGGTTTCGGCCTATATGGAAGGTAAATCTTGGAATGAGTATAAAGCTAAATGGGATGTTTTGAGCACTATTACTAAAGCGGATGTTGTAGCGGTAGCTAATAAGTATTTTACTCCAAATCACCTTAGTTTAATTTCTGAAATGGGTTTCCCTAAAAAGGATAAAATTGAAAAACCAAAATTTGAACCAGTTGTACCAAAAAACGAAGGACCATCAGAATTTGCAGCTAAATTGGCTAAAATCCCAACCACAAAATTAACGCCTCGTTATGTAGATTTTCAAAATGACATTAAAACGGTTAATGTACAGAAGGGGATAACCTTACATCAAGTTAAAAATCCATTTAATAACGTGTTTGATTTAGAAATCAAATACAATGTAGGTACCAAAACGTATCCTGAACTCGCTCATTTAGCAGCATACATGATGTCAACCGGAACGGGGGATAAGAGTTCAACTGAGCTTAAAGAAGCGTTTCACAGACTTGGTGCTTCGTATTATTTTGAAGCTTCTGAAAATAATTTTGTGATAAGTATAGAAGGAGTGGATGAAAATTTGGAAGAAATATTAAAACTGACCAATCAGATTTTAACGGATGCCAATGTGGATGAATCCAAAATGGACAAATTGTTAGATGATTTGAAAGGAGAAAAGAAGATAAGTCGTGATGAACCTTCTTATATTTCTCAAAGTTTGGCTAATTATGTGTTGTATGAAGAAAATGCACCGTTACAGAGAGAATTGACTAAAAAGGAATTGAAAAAACTTACTGCAGCCGACCTAGTGGGCTTATTTCATAAAGTAGTTGATTATGAATTTACCATTGAATATACAGGTAATGTGGATGCAGAAAATGTGAAAAAGTGGAGTGCTACAAATTTAGGTTTTACCGAAACCCGTACACCGTCACAACCTTATTGGGTAAAGGATTATGTACCCTCTAATGAAACAAAGATTTATATAATCAAACGTAAAAAATCTGTTCAAAGTCAGATTACTTTCAATGTACTAGGTTCTGAAAGAAACAATTACATGGGGGTGAAGATTTCTGCATTCAATAATTATTTTGGAGGCGACATGTCGAGCCTCATTTTTCAAGAAATTAGAGAGTTTAGGTCGTTAGCTTATGCAGCCTATGGAAGATATAGAATGGCTCCATTGGTGGGCAAACAAAACGTTTTTAGTGCTTTTGTGGGATGTCAATCGGATAAAACGAATGAGGCTATTGAAGTAATGGATTCGTTGATTAATTTCATGCCAGAGAAACCAGAACGGATGGGTAATATCGTTTCTTCTTTAACGGAAAAAGCGCAATCCTCTCGACCTAATTTTAGATACATTTTGAATTCTTACGAGTATTGGTCAAGAGTTGGATATGTAAAGGACCCGAATGAAGTTAATGCAGGTAAATATGCTGAATTGGACTTTCAGGATATTGTTAATTTTCAAAAAGCAGAGTTAAAGGGTAAGCCAATCATTATGACTATTGTAGGAGATGTAAGTAAGTTTGATTTAGACCGTTTACAGAAATTGGGTGAAGTAATTATGGTGAAAGAGAAGGACTTGTATGTAAACTAGGTGAATGAAGTTTTAAATTTCTCTAGCACGCCAATTGCCCCATTTAAGGTAGCCTGCAGATAAAATTAACATAAATCCAAAGTAGACGAATTCGCTGGTCCAAACCACGTATAATTCCATTTCGGCAATTACGGCAACGTAGTAGGTGTAAACCAGATAAATAGCTACTCCGGTAGACTCAATAATCAATGCTGTTAATGTGTTTCCTGTACCCGAAACAGCTCTAAATGGTAAAAATGCTAAGGTGAAAACAAACATGGAATAGGTGATGACCATTAATGGAGGCATTGCATCTTTGACTAAGGAAGCATCGGTTGTAAAGAGGCTTACCGAAAACTCGGGATAAAAGCTTACCAAAATGAAAAAAGACAAGTTTACCAAAAAGCCTAATCCCATGGTTTTTAATAATAAAGGGATTATTTTATCAAAGTTTTTCTCTCCCATTAAATTACTCACAAAGGTATTAGTTGCATCTGCTAAGGAGAAAATAGGAACCATCACAAACATATAAATTCCACGTATTATTTGAGAAATTGCCAGTGCCCGTTCGCCAAGGTGTTCTACGAAAGTGAAGAAACTAAACCAAGCTCCAATGGTGATTGCGTTTTGCAACATAATAGGAGAGGAGACGTCAAGAATTACTTTGGTTTGAGTCCAATTAAAAGGAATGATAGTTTGTAAACCAAATTTAGAAAGGTCGACATATTTCCAAGTGTAAATCACAAAAAGTAAGGTTCCAGCACCTTCAGAAATTACTGATGCCAAGGCAGCTCCTTCTACGCCCATTTCTGGGAATGGTCCGTACCCATTGATTAAAGCTAAGTCAAGACCGATATTTAATACGGATATAAAGGGAGTGAAATAGCCTAAAATATTGGTCTTTGTAATTCCTACAAAAAAGCCAATAAACAGCAGATTTAGTAAGGTGAAGAAAATGCCGTAACCACGCGTTTTCATGTAAATTGTGGCATATTCTACCACATTTACCGAATCGAATAAACCACCTAAAATAGAGGGAATAAATAGTTGTATAAATAGAAATAGCAGAGTAGCAAAAAACAAGACGAAATAAAATCCTTGATAAAATAGGCTCCCAATGGCACGATAATCATGTTCTCCGTTTCTTCGACCAATTATAATTTGCATGCCAGATGTAAATCCCATACCAATTACAAATAACAAGGCATACAAAATTTGCCCGTTTCCGGTACCGCCCACTTCAGCTTCGCCCAACCCGGCTACTAGCATAATATCAATTACACCCACCAAGTTCATGGCAACACCAGATATTACGAGCGGTGTGGTAACTTTCAATATGCCTTTTATGGAAGTGTCTAATGTTTTCATTGGAGTCGGCAAAAGTGTTCTTTTTGTTTTTGTTTATGACAGTTTATTTGACAAAAAATATTTATAGTGTAATTATGGCCCCCCAAATAAAGCTGATAAAAATCACGTGGTTTTAATTCTTGATTTAGCCACACGAGAATTATATTGCAATCTCAAATAAAATGGAAAATGACAAGAGAAGAACTTTTAGAGGCAATTGATAAAAAATATAAGGACATGGGTCAAGATCCCGATGTTCATTTATCAGGGCTGTTACATGCCGAACCTATGACTTATTGGGATTTTGCTCAAGTGGATGCATTATTGGGTTTGCAAACTCAGCGTACCCAATTACCAGATGAAATGGTGTTCATAATGTATCATCAAATAAATGAATTGTTGTTTAAAATGATTCTGTGGGAAATTTCACAGGTTTCAGAGGTAGGTGAAATTACGGCCCAAAAATTTGCAATGCATTTGGGACGTATTAGTAGGTATTTTGACATGCTTTCCAATTCATTTGATATCATGGCGCTTGGAATGGAGAAGGAGCAATATATGAAGTTTAGAGATACCTTGACTCCAGCATCTGGTTTTCAAAGTGCGCAGTATCGAAAAATAGAATTTGCTTCTACGGAATTGATTAATCTAATTGATAACCGATTCAGAGCTACCATTGATAGAGATACTCCTTTTGAGCATGCGTACGAACATTTATATTGGCAAGCCGCAGGAAAAGATTTTGTAACTGGCGCAAAAAGTAAACTTCTTTCAAATTTTGAGGATAAATATTTTGAAGAGTTCATTACGTTCATGAAAGATTACAATACCATGAATTTATGGACCAAATTCAAATCGTTGCCTCAAAAGGATCAGGAAAATAAGGAATTGATTAATGCCATGCGTCATTATGATCATACGGTGAATGTGAATTGGACTATGCACCATTTAGAAGCTGCCAAAGCCTATTTAGGGGATGGGGAAGCTACAGGAGGCAGTCCTTGGCAAAAATACATGCATCCCAAATATCAAAGAAGAATCTTTTTTCCAGGATTATGGAGCGAAGAAGAACTTGAAGGTTGGGGAGTTACCAATTTAGACGGATATGCAAAGATTAAGTAAATAGATTTTTCAGAATTTTAAAAAACCACAGATTCTTTAGAAATAGAATTTGTGGTTTTTTTTTGACGGTAATTTTTACCCGTAATAACTAAATGGCTTTGGATTTCCATACATATACCTATTATTTGGAAATCTTTCTCGTTTTGAATTAACTCTTTTATAATAAACAACAGATTAAGCTCTTCCAAACATTTGAATTTCGTTTGCCATAATTTCTGTTATGTAATGGGTTACCCCATTTTTGTCATCATAGGTCTTATTTTGGAGTTTACCGTTAACAAGTATTTCCTGCCCTTTGGTAACGTATTTTTCAAGAATGCTTGCAGTGTTTCCCCAAGCAATTACTTTGTGCCAAGTGGTATGGTCTACGGTTTCTCCTTTCTTATTTTTAAAGGCTTCATTAGTAGCCATTGAAAACACGGCTAATTTCTTGCCTCCTTCAAAATACTTGATTTCTGGATTTTGACCTAAACGACCTATTAATTGTACTTTGTTTTTTAAATTGTTCATGATGTTTGTTTTAAATAAATAATTGAGATAAATTTTAAAATCTTTACAGCTGTTGTCGAAATTGTTTGACGATGCAAATATTGAATACCCAACAAATTTTAGTCGGTTGATAAACGTTTACTAGTCGTTTGTAAACGGTTACTGTCGGTTAATGGTTTGTAATTGATTGAAATACCGAACATTACGCGCAAATCAATTTTTATAGATTTTTTTAATATCTTGATAAACTGGTAGAAATTTTAAGCATAGAAGGAATAATTTTTTGGGAAATAAAAACTTAATACACATTTATAATCCTTAAAATGAAATCTTATTCTTAAAATCTGCATTTTTAAAATGCTCCCCGGGTTGAAATAGGAAGGCCAGAATTATTTAGTCTGTTTTTGCAATTGAATTAGAATAATACCGTAAAATTTAGTCACTTGGATGTATTATAAATAGCACATTTACAGTGGTTATAAATCCGCGTACCCATGGAACCCTTTGCTAATATTTTCTAAATTGGTTATTAATTTTCCAATCTAGAAAATTTAGAATGTAAATTCCATAATAAAAATTTTTACCATGTATGAATGGATAAGAAGCACATTTACACATATTATCCGTGAAAATTTCGGAAGAAAAACACCCGTACTTTACTTAGCTACAAAACTCCAGATTCCTTCCTTACCATCTAGAATATCGGTTTTAACCATTTTCTGCTTACGAAATTGACCATTTACAAACATCATGGCTTGGTCATCATAATGTGGATTCATAAAATTACCGGAAGAACCAGTTGGGTTAATACTAACCGAATTTTCGATATCTGAAAAATCCAATAGAATCCGCATGGCTGGGCCAGAACGAGATTTATAAACCCCATTTGGATTAGGTGTAAAGGCAATTTTATTAATTACTTCCTCACCACCACCTGCAGGGAATGGACCAACATTAAAAATCTTATCCATTGGTTCTTGGCGGCCGATGGCATGAGTGTGCTCAATAAAATGCACTTTATTCCAATTCCACTTGGTAATCTCGTTTCCTAATTGTGCTTGAAGCTCAGTGATAGATTTAGAAAATGCCCGGTTAAAAATCTCTTCTCTTGTTTCCAACATATCCGTTTTTTTATCATCCCACCAAACCGAATTTTTATTTCTAATTAGTGGTCCAATAGTATGTAGGTAAACCGTAGTTTGCAAAAAGGCATTAAATCTTCTATCTCCAATTTCATCTTGCATCGTCATTTCTAATATGTGGTACATCATTTTGTAATAGATAGTTGGGCCCACTTCATTTACATCATGAGTTCCATCCCATTGAAGAAGAGTTTCCAAGGCGGCTTTTTCTTCATCTGTATTGGGGTGTAGTACCGAGGCAATTACTTTTATATTATCAGGATAAATGGGAGATTTATCACTCATCACAAGTTTTTTCATCGACTCAATATCCCAATCATCTTTTTGTGAGATAGCTTCTGAAATTGATTTATATCTAGCTCCAGCGTAATAATATCCCGGATGTAGAATTCCGTTAATAGAATCCGGTTGGTTATTTGCAGAAACTACAAAACCATTGTCAGGATTGATATTGCGAGGGTTATCCTTAAAATCATAAAAACCTAAATTATCATCCTTTCCTGATGCACCATCTAGCACCAATTTGGGTTGTACATGCGAGGGGCGTTTAATCAATTTAGCTGAACCAAACCAACCGATGTTTCCATCTACATCGCCATACATTATATTTAGCCCAGGTGAATCTATTTCACGCGCTGACTTTTCTAGATCTTCAAATTTTGTAGATGTAGATAATCTGGCAATAGCCATTAGTTTTTTATCCGTTACATGATTAGCTACAAACCACATGGAAACAGGGTTTTTTAAATCTTCATCAAACTTGGCCAAACCACTAATAATTGGTCCGTGTGGGGTAGAAGTAACCGAGAATTTAATGGGATCTTTACCTTTCACAATAATGGTTTCTTCTCTAGTTTGAAGTTCAACCCATTCGTTTTTGTATAAAACTTTATCCTCTTTTATTGTTTCCGAATATAAATCCGTGGCATCGGCTGGAAAAATAGTTAATCCCCATGAATGATGCATATTGTGTCCCACCAGCGGATAAGGGATACCCGAAAGGAAGTTTCCGTATAATTTTAAATCAGGCGTTTCTATATGCGCCTCATACCATACCGAAGGTTGCGAAAACCCAATGTGGGTATCGTTGGCAAATAACACCTTACCCGATTTGGTTTTATTTCCGGAAATTACCCATGAATTTGAACCGTAAAATATTGGAACAGGAAGCTCTTCCAAAATAGCACTTACATGTTCAGAAATGGCAGTATAATCGGTGGTGTCTATAGCGGACTCCTCTGTGTTTTGAGTCGTTATTTTAGCATTAGGAGAGTTATAATCTACCGCTAAATCAGTCATGTATTGGTTACCCAAATTAGTATTAATCCAGTTAAAAATAGGCTCGTTTTGAAGCTCCATAGAAAATCCAAATCCCATGTATCCCAAAATTCGGTAAATGTCGGTTAATGTAAATTCCGATTTTTCTATTCCAATTATTTTAAATTCTATAGGAGTACCATTTTCACTAATGTATTGGTTAAATCCTTCCAAAAATGCATGCACATTTTGCTTTACATCTTCCGGTGCATCTTTTTCAAATGCAGCAGCTGCACGCATGGCATTTTCATTTAATCCAACGGTTCTAATATACTTGTCTAATTCGATGGTTTTTTCGCCCAAAATTTCGCTTAATCTACCCGAACCAATTCTTCGAAGTATTTCCATTTGAAAAAGTCGGTCGCTTGCTTGTACATAACCTAACATTCTAAATGCATCGGCATTGGATTGCGCGTAAATATGCGGAATCCCGTAACTATCAAAAACAACCTCAGCCGGATTCTCTAAATTGGATAGTTTAATTTCTTGGTTGTAACTTTTTACAGTGGATTTTAAATAACCATAACCTCCTAAAACGCTAATAATAAGAATTGTAAATAGTGCGATGAAAATTTTTTTCATAAATTATTCTTTTATTTTTTTAAAAACGAGAGTGAAAGTAGAGCCTTTTCCAATTTCTGATTCTACGGAAATGGTACCATTTAATTTTTCTACAAATCCTTTAACTAAAAATAGCCCAAGCCCTGTAGATTGTTCACTGCTGATAGATGATCGGGTGAATTTATTAAATCGTTCGAAAATACTAGATTTTTCCTCTTGGGTAAATCCTAGTCCTTTATCCATTATTTTGATGGTTAAAGTGTCTTTTTCAATGCTAACCCAAAGCTTAATTTCTGTTCCATTTTCTGAATATTTAGATGCATTTGAAAGTAAATTATCAATAGCACTTTGTATCATTTCTCTATTGGTTAAGAATTCCAAATCGTCATCTAATTCGGTAGAAATGGTTTGATTTTTCACCGTTGTAATCGGAGTAATTTTTTCAATTGAGTTTTCGATTAAACGGGATATATTAATGGTATCCAATTCAAATTGGTCTAAGTGCTCTAACTTGTAAATATTCAATATATCTGATATTAAATCCAATCCACCAATAACCACTTTGTTGGAGGTTTCTAAAAATTCCAATTGCTTTTCGGTTAAATCTCCCGTTACCCGAATTAGGTGATTTAAACTATGAATAGAGGAAAATGGAGTTCGTAAATCATGGGCAAGAAGACTCATTATTCTGTCTTTAGATTTAGCATTCGTCTCTAGCGTCAGATTGGTTTTAATCAATTCATCTTGTTGTTTTTCAATCTTTAGTTTTTGAAGTTTTGTTTTTCGGTATAAGGTCTCAGAAACATCTTTTTGTTTTTGCAAATTGTTTCGGGCTATTACCGACCCAATGAGAACAATTACGAGAAGTATTACAATTAAGGATATTATGATAAGTCGTTGCCTATTGTTTTGTTGATTAATTTGTATCAATTCTAATTCTTGTTGGCTGGTCATTAGTTCAATGGCATTCTGGGCTTCTGCATATTTTTGTAAGTTTTCTTTAGATAGGATAGAGTCTGCAACATGTTTGTAATTATTAAAAATAACGGGTAATGTATCGTATTTACCTTGCTTATAATAGAGGTCAAATAACTGGGTGTTGATAACCTCTAAATGGTTCAATTTGTGTCCGTTTTCTGCATGCTTTTTGGCTACATTGTAATAGTATATGGCACTATCCTTTTGCCCAATATAGTTGTAAATACGAGCTATATTGTAAGTTACAATGGTGTTGTTGGCATGATTTCCTGAAACCTTATCAATGGCATAAGACATCTTCAAAAGTTTTAGTGCATGGATGGTGTCTTTTTGGGATAAATAAAAATTGGCTGAGTTGGTATAAGTAGTTGATATAAGAAATGAATCGCCATATTGGAGTGCTAAATCTAAAGCGGTGGTAAGCCTTTCATTTGCTTTATCATAATCACCGGACTGGCGGTCGAAGGTGGCCATTGCATTTAATAAATACACCGTTTTTGTTGTATCCCCGGCTTCAATCATTAAATCATAAGCCTTTTTTAAATGCTCAAAGGATAATTCTCTATTCTTTGTATAATCATAATGTGTGGATAGGTTGTAGTGAACAATTCCCTGTTTTATAGGGTCACCTAAATCAATGGCAATTTGCATGGCCTTTTTAAAAGCTTCAAGCGATTTTACATACCGATCCTCGTTTAAATAAAAACTACCTAGTGAATTATGAATTTTAAAGGATTGTTCTGAGCCTATTGGGGTTGATTTTAAAGCAATTTCAGCGTGGGTTACAGCCGATTTATAATCTTCTTTTTCAAAGAATTTCATTGCTACATCATACTGCAATTGCGCATACATTGAGTCTATGGTGTTGGCATGTTTAAGCGCTTCTATTTCTTGCAAAATACTATCCGTTTCATTCTGAGGCATAGCGCAAACGCGCAATGAATTGGATGCTATAAAAAGTAGCACCGACCACACTAATATGATTGGTTTGGGGTTCAAATTTCTCATTTGATTTGAATAATATTAATGCGTAAAAGTATTCAATTTCTAATTTTATTCCAGCGGATGGAAGAATAGTTATTAAAAGTATTTACCAAAATTTCAATGGGTTAGCTTTTCAAACCTTGCGTAAAAAAACAGATTCCGTTTTTTCAATCTAATTTAGGATTGTAATTAGGCTAAAAATAATACCCATTCTCATTTTTAGTGAGAACTAAATACCAACCACCCGATCCACGTTAGAATAGACCGTAAATTTATTGGTCCGGCAAAAGCCCATTAAAGTAATACCCAATTCTTTAGCGTAATCTACCGCTAATGAGGATGGCGCTGATACCGCGGCTAAAAATGGAATCCTAGCAGCAAAAGCTTTGGTTACAATTTCGTATGATACTCGGCCGCTAACTAACATAAACTCGGCATGTTTAAGGTTTGAGTGGAGTAGAAGGGAGCCTATAACTTTATCTACCGCGTTATGCCTTCCTATATCTTCTTTGATGGTAAGCATATTTCTATCCTTATCAAAAATAGCTGCTGCATGAACTCCTCCTGATTGAGCAAACTGATGTTGAGAAGCTTCCATAATTGCGTACATTTCATTGATTTCGGTTAACCCAATATGTAAGTCTTCTTGAATGATTTCATTTTCCTGTACAATCTCTACCAAATCCTGTTTTCCGCAAATACCACAAGAAGAAACAGACAAAAGACTTCGAGAGTTTTTGTATCCATCGCCCAATAATTCGGTTGGAATGGTGACATTAATTTTTGAAATATATCCACGCTCATCGGTTTCGGCAATCTCAATATCTAATCCGGGTTCTCGTTTTCGGTAGATATCTTCAGAATAGAGTAGGCCACGAACCAATTCACGCTCATCTCCTGGAGTTCGCATGGTAACCATAAATTTTTCGCCATTTATGGATATAGACAAAGCATCTTCTACCGTCAACGCGTCATCTACATGAGTTACTGCATGTTTTTCTACCTTTATTCCTTGATATTTTGAGATGCTCATTTTGTCTGATACGTTTTCAAAAACAGAAACCAAAAATACTATTAATGAATTCCTCATAGACAAACGTCCATAAAAAAAGCTGCTCCAAAAAGGAACAGCTTTTACTATACTATATTTTCAACATCGGTCACACGACATTGGTCAATTATGATAACCCGGTTACAACACCGTTTTCGTCAAGGTCCATTCCTTCTGATGCTGGAATTGCTGGTAGTCCAGGCATACGCATCATTACTCCTAGAATAGGAACAATAAACCCTGCACCGGCAGCAATTTCAAATTCACGTACGTTTATATCAAAACCAGTTGGGCGTCCAAATACTTTTGGATCATCTGAAAACGAGTTTTGGGTCTTAGCCATACAAATAGGAAGGTTGTCCATTCCTAAGTTTTTAATTCTACGTAAATCAGCTTGTGCTTGTTTAGATAAAACCACATTATCAGCGCCATAAATTTCTTTGGCGATAATGTCCATTTTTTCAATGATGTTGGTTGAATCTTTATCGTATAAAGGTTTGAAGTTTCCTGAACCTGATTCCACTTCAGCCACTACCGCTTTTGCTAATTCTTGCGTTCCGTTTCCACCTTTAGCCCATCCTTCAGAAAGTACCGCTTTTACGCCTAATGCGGCACAACGGTCTTTTATAATTTGAATTTCTTCGTTTGTATCCGTGATGAAATTATTGATAGCCACTACGGGATTTAAACCGAATTTTTTCAAATTCTCAATATGTTTTTCAACGTTAGCCATACCGTTAGTTACTCTTTCGGTACTTGGCGTATTATATTCTTCTTTAGCAGCTCCTCCGTGGTGACGCAATGCTCTAACCGTAGCCACAAGAACAACCGTTTTAGGTTTCAATCCTGCATGGGCACATTTTAAATCAAAGAATTTCTCTGCTCCTAAATCCGCACCAAAACCTGCTTCGGTAATCACGTAATCAGAAAGAGACATTCCCATTTTAGTGGCAATAATAGAGTTTGTTCCTTGGGCAATATTCGCAAAAGGTCCACCGTGAATTAACACTGGATTATGCTCTAAAGTTTGAACCAAGTTGGGTTTAATTGCATCCTTTAATAAAAGAGCCATTGCGCCCACACAATTCAATTCACGAGCGTAAACTGGTTTTTTGTCGAATGTTAATCCTACGTAGATATTCCCTAATTTTTCTTTTAAATCACTGATATCCTTACTCATGCAAAGAATCGCCATAATTTCAGAAGCAGCAGTAATATTGAATCCATCTTGACGAGGAATTCCATTTGCGGTACCTCCTAAACCAATAGTGATATCACGCAAAGCACGGTCATTCATATCAATTACACGTTTCCATTTAATGGTACGTCCGTCAATTCCTAGGTTACGTGTTTTGCTTTGTAAGTTATTATCTATAACAGCCGATAAAAGGTTGTTTGCTTTTTCAATTGCGTTAAAATCTCCTGTAAAATGAAGATTAATATCTTCCATTGGAATTACTTGCGAATAACCACCACCGGCAGCGCCACCTTTAATTCCAAATACAGGACCTAAAGAAGGCTCGCGTAATACAGCCATGGCTTGTTTACCAATTTTATTTAAACCTTCGGTTAAACCAATGGTTACGGTTGTTTTTCCTTCGCCCGCAGGGGTAGGAGTCAAGGCAGTAACTAAAATCAAATTGCTTTCCGCTACTTTTTTGTCGTCAATAAGATTTAAAGGAAGTTTTGCTTTGTACTTTCCATACATCTCTATATCGTCTTCCTTCACACCAATTTTTGCCGCAATTGTTTTAATGTGGTCTAATTGTGCTGCTTGAGCTATCTCTAAATCTGATTTTACCTTTCCCATTTTAAAATTCTTTTTGTTTTTTTTTCAAGGTAGCGAATTTAATCAATTACAATTAATAATTTGGGAGTAAATATTGAACTAAAACAATTGTTACACACCATAGGGAATATGTAGGAATTGACTTTTAAACCATAATTCACTGGTTGCGACATTTTTTAGAATAGAGGTGATTTTTTAAATCCATTTGGAGCAATAATAATGTCGGGTGAGATTGTAATATAAGATGTTAGTGGTTGATATCATTTAGTGAAAGACTTTAGACCCATACTTTGGTATGTAAAGGATGAATTTTTCATATTATACCAAATGGTATTATACCACTTGGTATAATTAAATTTGAGTATTCAAAAAATATATTAATCCACTATTAATAGTGTTTTAAACCCTTAAATTTGTGTTCAAATAAATAGACAATGATTACAGTAGAAGAAGCCAAAAATTTGGTTGACCAAAACATAGACCTATTAGGTACAGAAATCGTATCCATATCCGAAGCATTAGGTCGCGTTTTAGCGGCTGATGTATTCTCAAAAATAGATATACCGGGTTACCCGCAATCGGCTATGGATGGCTATGCTGTAAATGCAGTAGGCGATGTGGCCAAAGGTGATACCTTTAAAGTGGTAGCCGAAGTGCAAGCAGGTGACACCAATAGTTACGAAATTCAACCTGGAGAAGCGACACGTATTTTTACGGGTGCCCCGATGCCTAATGGCGGAAACACGATTGTGATTCAAGAAATTGTATCGGTAACCGATGACGTAATTACGGTTGCAAAAGCAGTGGGGTTTGGTGCGAATAAACGCGAACAAGGTGAACAAATTAGAACGGGTGATACTGGCTTACAAATGGGCACCGAAATCAATCCTGCAGGAATTGGGTTTTTAGCCATGATGGGCTATACGCAAGTAAAAGTGTACAAACAACCTGTAATTCATGTAGTAGTTACAGGAAACGAATTGGTGCAACCCGGAAAGGAATTAAAACACGGTCAGATTTACGAAAGCAACTCTGTAGCTTTAGTTGCCGCTTTCAAACAATTTGGATATCATGTCGCAAAAGTGCATTACGTAAAAGACACGTTTGAAGACACATATAATACCTTGAAATTAGCATTGATGGATGCCGATGTGGTGATTGCCTCTGGAGGTATATCCGTGGGAGATTACGATTTTGTGGGCAAAGCATTTAGAGATTTAGGCGTAGAAGAAATTTTCTATAAAGTGAAACAAAAACCGGGTAAGCCGTTGTTTTTTGCAAAAAAGGAAGAAACAGTAGTTTTTGCCTTACCCGGCAATCCGGCATCGGCTCTTACGGGACTGTATCAGTACGTTTTACCATCGGTAAATAAAATGTCAGGCCACGGTTTTGAAGGGCTAAAAACCGCTAGGTTACCGTTGCAAGGAGGGTATTCCAAAAAAGGAACGAGAGCACAATTTTTAAAAGGTTTTATAACCCCCGATGGCGTGGAAATTTTAGAAGGACAAAGTTCTGCTATGATGCATACTTATGCCATTACCAATGCATTGATTTACATTCCTTGGGATAAGGAAGAAACGGCAAATGGGGAAGAGGTGATGGTTTATTTGATGTAAGAAATTAGGTTTAGTGATACGATGACATTGAGCCATCGTATCACTATGTCAATTTTTTATTACTCTTCCCAACTATGTTTGTATATTTATCGTCTAATTTGATAATACGAACGCTTTACTAAAATTACCTTATGAAACGACTACTATTTATTTTCACCTTGTCTCTTTGTTTACCTATTATTTCATTTGCTACGCACAATCTAGGTGGGTATATTGGCTATAAGAATATTTCTGGCTTAACCTATGAAATTACCGTAACTACCTATACAGAAAATTCTTCGGTAACAGCCGACAGATGCGAACTCATTGTCGATTTTGGGGATGGTACTAACGAAACTGTTCCAAGAACAAATGGAACGACTTGTTCTTTAACACCGAGTTGTGCGCATTGCGGGGATGTGATAAATGATTATAAATTAAATAAGTATGTAGTTACCCATACTTTTCCTTCATATAGGGTGTATTCTATTACAATGATAGATCCCAATCGTTCTGCGGGTATAATTAACTTAACAAACTCGATACAAACCCCATTTACCATTAAGACCGACATTGAAATTAGCCAAGGTGAACCGAATAGTTCTCCAATAATTATTGAATCACCCAACATCACAGTGAGTGGAATGGATACGGTTAGAATTGACCTATCCGCTTTTGACCTTGATGGAGATGTATTGACTTATGAATTGGTTATTCCATTGGATGAGAATTCAAATTCTGTTTCGGGGTATAGTTTTCCAAGTAATGTAGGCATAGACCCTGTCAATGGGGAGTTTAAATTGGCTAATCCATCAATTAGTGGGAAGTATGTTTTTGCAGTGAAAATTAGTGAATGTCGGAATGGACTATCATTAGGATTCGAAATTATGGAGTTTACTGTAATGGTTTCGCAACCTCCAAGTGAAGGTAAATTTCTTGCTATTCCGGCATGGCAAAAGGATTATTTAGGAAGAAATGTGCTCAATGTTTCTCCAAACGATACCATAGATTTTGACGTGAATTACCAAAATACGCGTGCCACAATAGGCCAAGATATTAAAAGCTACAGTGAGATATTTGCAAATGGAAACAATGGTACATTCACCTATTTAAGCAGCGATAGCAGGAATGTGAGTTATAATTTACACTGGGTTCCAACCAATCTAGATGCTAGATGTGCTCCTTACGTAATTACTTTTCGTGGTAAATCTGACTATGGAAATGGGGCGTTTTCAAAAGACTTAACGGTTATGGTTTTTGTGAAAGACCAATCTACCGTGGGATGCGGAAGCGTTTGTGGTGGAATTTTATCTGTTAATAATGAGGTTGTTGATAAGGGGGTAAGTGTTTCAATCGCGCCAAACCCCATTCAAAATGAATCGGTAATCCAAATAAATTCTGATAAAACAAATCAAAATTATTCTTTCCATGTTTACAATCTGTTAGGTGAAAAAGTTAGAATGATTAACGTTCAAAACCAATCGAAGTTTACGTTTTCTAAAGGCAGTTTGGCTGCCGGTGTTTATGTATATGAACTAAGTGATGGTGTTTCCATTTTAGCGAATGGAAAACTTGTATTGGTCGACTAAATGAGTGAAAACCTAATCATTTCAAGGGATATGTATTTTCCTAGGGGAGTGGTGTACTTAGGTTACATGGGTATATTTTTTGGAATTATAAATGCTTTAGAAAATATTTGGTTAGGAGCTGGTATTATGGGGGTTAGCGCGTTGATTAGTTTTAACAAAAGCACGTTGGAAATCGATGTAACCGAAAAAAGAAGTAGGGTATATCCATTTTTATTTGGATTTAAAACCGGTAGTTGGACCTCGCTGACGGAATTTACAGAAATGGCCGTTTTACGTAAAAATGTTTCCGAAAAAACCTACGGGGGTAGGTCTTCCAAATCGGTGGTGACTAAGGATGTGTTTTATGATATATGTTTACTTAATGCGTCTCATCGAAAAAAGTTTAGGTTAAAACGATTCCATAGCAAAGAAACGGCTCAAGAGGAGCTTTTGGTGTTTTCCAACAAATTGAAAATTAAATCGGTAAAATACAATCCGGTAATTTCTACTCGTACCGAAAGAAGAAGGTAATCACAGAAATGAATCTTATTCTTTTTTACTCCTGATTGGTAAGGTTGTCCTCGTTATTTTTCTCCGTTTCTGGTTCCTCTTTCCATTCTTGCATATTAAACTCTGGAACAGGCAAGGGTTTGAATTCAAATGATTTATCGTTGGTTAACTTGTATAACAATACTACGTCAATAGCGAAATGAGCCATCATCGGGGCAATCAACCCAAAATAGATTTTCATGAAGCCCATTATTCCAATAATTACGGTCATTAACAATCCGTACGACATCATTTTTTTATCTCTAGGGTCCAGGTAGCCATGAATGGCCACAAAAAATATAGCCGTAATCCAAACGCCCCAATAGGGTTGGATGACGCCTCTAAATAAAAACTCTTCGCCTACACCAGCACTAAAAGAAAGAAATACAATTTCCCAGGTATTCAGTTTAAACTGATGAATTAGTACGCCATATTTCATTTTGATTTCTTTGAGTTGGGGGCGGCTTATCATCCACCAAGCAATAAAACCTGATAAAACCCCAAACCCCAATCCTAAAGCTAGTTGATAGGGAAGGTTGGTGGGTTGAAGCCAATTAAAATCAAAATCCCAAGGGTTTTGTTCTACAGCACCTACGATAGTAATTCCAATTGTAGGAAACCCTAATAACGTAGCGATTCCCATTAAATATATTCTAGATTTTGGCATGGCGTAATTTGCGGCAAATGTAACAACCTGAATGCGATTAATAGGGATTTATCGGAAGTCTTGTTAATAGTGATGTTTGGACACTAATTATGAATTACTAACGGTTTAATTCAAGTTCTTTATGGTTCATAATTTATCGAATAAAAAAAGCCAGTTATTTAGCAATAACTGACTTTTAAAATAGCATTTAAACCCTATTTAATTGGCATATAAATATGGGTAATTAATTTATTTGGGTCTGGTTCATCTCTTGGGGTGTTTTCATATTCCTCCCAAGGCATCCCGTTCATTTCTAGGTTATGATTCTTCAAATAAGCATCCATTGCTTCCCAAACCATACCTGAGGTTTCGTACGAACCAATGTGTGTTGCCGTAATCACTTTTCCACCATAGGTTGAGGATGCATGAATTCTATCATCCGTAACCGAAATGGGGTTAGAAATAATAAATAAAGGTTCAAAAACCACTTTACTAGGTGGCTCGTAGGTGTGATAAATAATTCGAACAAATCCTGCTGGTTGTAGGCTATGTTCGCCTAAATAAGCACCAAGCGCACCATAGTTATTTGCTATTCTGTTGCCCAATTCATCCATAGCACAAGAATCTAAAATTCCAATATATGGTTTAGATTCCACTTCAGATTTAATGATTTCAATAGAGGCCATTTTATCTGCAGTTTCTTTGGCATTGGTTTCACACACTTGTTTAACCGCTTCCAATCCGTTCTCGAACGTAGTTCCTACCATATCATCCATAAATCGACCAAAAATTCGCATGAACGGGTTGTTGCCCATATCCATGTGCACTTCCCATGTAACTTGAGAACCGTCACCCACTTCAGTAAAAATCATTAAACCTTGTGAAGGTTCTTCTTCCATAGAACCAAAATATAATTTGGACTCAATGAGTTGATTTGGAACGACTTCTTTGTATATAATGGTGCCGTTTCCAGAGTTTTCGGAGGTCCAAGAATAACTTGCTCCGCTTCCTTTAGATACTTCCCCCACAGTAACTACCATGGTAGAATCCATGGCTTCCCATGGTGACCATTTTACGCGTTTTTCAATATTATTAAATTGGTCAAAAACATCGTCCATGGGTGCATTAATAACAATAGAGCGACTCACGCTCACTTCCTTATCTTGAAAATAACCATAGCCGGCAAAAATTAGAACTAAAGATATTAGTGAGAGTAGAATGTATTTTAATGTATTCATTTGTAGTAATTTATTAGTTGATTTGAAAATGTTGCGCGGACAAAATACAACGTTTTTTTAGAATAATACATCTCCATCCATTTCTGCTGGGATTTTTAAGCCCATGTAATTCAGTATAGTAGGAGCAATATCGGCCAACTTACCGTCCTTTAAATGAGGTTTCTCGTTGTTATTAATGAAAAACCATGGTACAGGTTGTGTGCTGTGCGCGGTATTGGGCGAGCCATCCTCATTCATCATGCAATCCACGTTTCCGTGGTCGGCTAATAGAATAGTGGAGTAACCATTTTCTAACCCCGTATTAATTACGGTTTTAGCGCAAGCATCAACCGTTTCCACCGCTTTTATTGCTGCCTCCCAAACTCCGGTATGTCCTACCATATCAGGATTTGCAAAATTGAGAACCACCAAATCAACCTCGCCCTTTTTAAGCTCATTAACAATGGCATCGCGTACCTCAGCTGCACTCATTTCCGGTTTCAGGTCGTAAGTCGCTACCTTAGGAGACGGAATCATGATTCTATTTTCACCTTTAAAGGGTTCTTCACGGCCACCGTTAAAAAAGTAGGTGACATGTGGATATTTTTCAGTTTCCGCTATTCTAATTTGCTGAAGTCCGTTATCGGCCACTACTTGACCTAAAGTATTGTTTAAGTTGTCTTTTTTGTACAGAATTTCCAGGTTTTTAAACTTAGAATCATAACTCGTCATACAGTTATATTGCAGTGGAAGGGGATTCATATTGAATTCATTTTCCACTCCTTGCGTCAAAACTGCCGTTAATTCGCGTGCACGGTCGCTTCTAAAATTAAAGTGAATAACCACATCGCCTTCTTCAATTTTTGCTATTGGTGTTCCATTTTTGGAAATTACAGATGCATCCACAAATTCATCGGTTATATCATTCGCGTACGAATCTTGTATGGCAGCACTAGCAGAGCCAAACTCTTTACCCTTGCCATGCACCAATAAATGATAGGCTTGTTGAACCCGTTCCCAACGGTTATCTCGGTCCATTCCGTAATATCTGCCCACAATAGAAGCTACGGTACCCGTAGTTTGCTCAAAATGATTTTCAATTTCGGTTAAAAAGCCAGCGCCACTTTTTGGGTCGGTATCTCTACCATCCATAAAAGCATGTAGGTACAAGTCGTTGAAATCTAGTTCTTTTGCGTAGGAAGAAATGGCTTTTACGTGATTAATATGAGAATGAATCCCGCCATCGGATAAAAGACCTAATAAATGCACCTTTTTACCTGTTTGAATTGCCGTTTTGAACGCATTTACTAAAACAGGATTTTCTTGAAATTTGTTTTCTGAAATATCTTTGTTAATCCTAACGATGTCTTGATAAACCACACGTCCAGCGCCTAAATTCATGTGACCCACCTCCGAGTTTCCCATTTGTCCATCAGGCAGGCCGACAAATAAACCGGATGCTTCTAATTGGGCATGAGAATAAGTGGAGTAGAGCGAGTCTAAAAATGGAGTTTTTGCACTGTTTATTGCGGATACCTTGGGGTTTTTGGCAATACCAAAACCGTCAAATATCATAAGGATAACCTTGTTATTCATGAAATGTATTTTAGGGTCACAAATTTAATGTTCTTACGTAAACAAGGATATGAAAATAGGGTTACTTTCTGCGTGTCATTAAAGTTACGAAAATCCCTATAATTCTAGATATATTAATCAATATCCTCTACAACTAGATGAATTCCGTCATCCTTAATCTCAATGATTTGTTGTTTATATAAATAACCTACCGCTTTTTTAAATGTTTTTTTGCTCATTTTAAAATGCTCGCGGATATCCTCTGGATTAGATTTATCGTTAAATGGCACAAATCCATGTTCAGATTGAATCTTAGTTAATAAGGCTTTAGCGCTCGGCTCAATGATATCAGACCCTTGAATATCAAGAGTTAAATCAATTTTATTATCCTCTCTAATTTTTTTGACATACCCTTGCACATACTCACCAATTCGAACGCGTTGGTTTAATTCTGTACGGTACAACAAACCTACATTTTCATCATTGATGATAGCTTTGTAGCCCATTGGAGTTTCTTTGTAGATCAAGAGTTTAACTTCTTGTTTTTCTTCTACCAATAGCTCTTCATTATCCACCACATTGTCTATTTTGGTGGTACCTACCAATCGTTGCGTTTCGGAATCAAGGTAGAGGAAAATTACGTTAGTATTTCCTTCTTCCAGTTTTTTGGCTTGTTCTGCATAGGGTACGAAAAGGTCTTTCTTTAAGCCCCAATCCATAAAAGCACCTACAGAAGTAACTGATTTTACACGTAATGGGGCGAATTCATGCAATAATATTTTTGGACGCTCGGTAGTAGCTACAATTCGGTCTTCTGAATCGGTATAGACAAAAACATTTAGTTCATCGCCCAATTTCATTGTTTCGGTTACGTACCGTTGGGGTAATAAAATGCCTTCTCCAAATGGGTTTTCTGACGGGTCTACGTCATCTGTAATTTCTGATGGGTCTCCATCATATTTACCTAAATAGCAGCCATTGCTTCTAAAACGTAAAATGTGCAATTTGTTGAATTCGCCTAATTCCATTTGTTCTAATTTGCCGCAAAGATACATTTAACCCGCAAAAAAGAGGATACGTTTTATGAAGTTACCACTGTTCAAATAGAATGAAAATAACACTGATTTTCTTCTCTCAACGTCCCTATATTTGTGGGGTACAAAAGGACATAAAATGCCAGCTAATAAATTTGCTACTATACGCTATCACGTAATCGATAAGATGCTTCGAAATAAGTATAAACCCTATCCATCGGTAGAAGATATTGTGGAGAAATGTAGCGATGTTTTACTAAAAAGAGTCTCTAAATCTAGTATTGAAAAAGATATTAGAGCCATGAAGAATGATGAGGCACTAGGGTATTTTGCACCCATAGAATATCATAGAGGTAACAAAGGTTATTTTTATGGTAATGAAGATTATAGTATTGATAAAGTGCCGTTGAATGAGGACGAAATTGAGGCGGTTCAGTTTGCCACAAATACCTTAGCCCAATTTAAAAATATTGCCATTTTTAAAGATTATGAAAATGCCATTGAAAAGGTGTTGGATAAGGTAAATTTATCGGGTATGGACGCAAACAATGAGAAGGAGTTCATTCAGTTTGAGAACATCCCAACGGTATCCGGAAATGAATATTTGGCTCCCATTTTAAATGCCATTCGAAAGAAAAGGGTGGTGGAGTTTGCCTATAAGAGTTTTAAAAAAGAAGAAGGTTCACTGCGATTGGTAGAACCTTATTTACTGAAGGAGCATAAAAATAGATGGTATTTGGTGGGCAAAGAGCCCGGAACCGATTTGTACAAAGTTTTTGGATTAGAACGAATGGGACAAGTCAAATTATCGGTCGATAAATTTATAAGAGATTCGAGTTTTAATGCGCAAGAGTTTTTTAAATACTCGCTTGGAATCACCGCTAATCCTAAACAAAAGCCTGATGAAGTGAAGTTTGAATGTAATACGGTATTGATTCAATATTTAGAATCGCAACCTATTCATCATTCTCAGAAGATTGAAAAATCTGAAAAAGGTGGAGTGGTAACGTTAAACGTATTGGTTACTTTTGAATTGGAACAATTGCTCCTAGGTTTTGGGAGTGAATTAACGGTGATAGCACCAAAATCATTGATTAAAAGTTTGGTGTTAAAGCATAAAGAAGCCATAAATAATTACAAATAGCAGTAGATGAAGATTTTAATAATAAACGGGCCTAATTTGAATTTACTTGGAGGTAGAGAACCAGAAATTTATGGTAACCAGTCTTTTACAGAATACATAGAGGTATTACGAAAAGGGTTTCCTTTTGCTGAAATTGAATATTTTCAAAGCAATCATGAAGGAGAATTAATCGATAAATTGCATTCCGCTAAAGTGGATGGAATTGTCATGAATCCTGCTGGCTATTCGCACACTTCTATCGCCTTGGCCGATGCTATTTCTGCTATCGCTACACCCGTGGTTGAAGTGCATATTAGTAACGTGTATGCTAGAGAATCTTACCGACAAAAACTAATCACCGCAGGAAGGTGCAAAGGAGTGATTTCCGGATTGGGCTTGGATGGCTACCGATTAGCTATAGTGGGTTTTATTAGCCAGTAATTTAATTCTTGAATAGGTTACTTTACCGTTGATTTCCGCATTCTAAGCGCATACGCTATAATGGCAGCAATGACTATTAGGGTGGAAATAAACTCCGGATTTAAAAAAAATTAACCTAAAGTTAAAAGAACTGGTTCGCTACGTGTTTCACGTAGTATTTGTATTTATAAAATTGTTATTTTTGATGAAGTAATTTAAAGGAAAAATGTCACCTTATAAATTTATAGGCTTTGCGTTTGTAAAATTTATATTTAGTGATCAAGAAATAAAATTTTTGGGCGTCTGCAACAATGAAAATCGCCAGTTTATCTAGTACGCAGACGGAGCCGCCATAGGGGCGTGTTCTGTCTTTTGTACTAGGGTGTCTGGCGATACCTCATTGTTATTGGATGGTTCGCGCCCCGACTTTTTTTAACTGTAAATATTGAACCAATTTACATGAAAAGAAACAATGTTTTTAGCCAAGTTTATTCTTCTATTTTTTTATGACGCGTTTTTTTCGCGTAAAAAGTCTAGATTTTTTGTTGGGTTTACTTAACGGTAAATTAACTGGATATGAATAAAACTAGCGCCTATAATTTTATAAACTCATAACACTAAAATAATATGAAACCATATTTAAGTCACGCTATTGCATTTGGAGCAATAGCCCTATTCAGTGCAAAAATACACGCACAAAATCTTCCGTTTTTAAATAATGATGCGGTAAGTACTTCTCATTTTTATTATCCCAATCAGGGTCAAGTTGCCGATGATGAGGGTCAATTGCACCCAGAGGTTTTATTTCATACGGAAATGACCTCGCCTTCGTACTTTTTTCAAAGTAACAAATTAAGCTTTGTAAAACTAAAATTAGATTCTATAGCACAAGATACTAGTTTTCGAATAGACATGGAGTTTTTCCATTCAACCCTGCCAACTGACCATGCTACTGAAATTGGAGAGCTATTAGCTCAAGATGAACGAGAAGGTCATTTCAATTACTATCTTCCTCATTGCTCGGATGGTATTGAGGGAGTTACCGGTTTTGAACGTCTTATATATCAACAAGCCTATCCGGGTATTGATGTGGAGTTTACTAGTAATGTTTCCGGCATTAAAGCATGATTTATTGTTCAACCTGGAGCAAACCCCAGCGATATTTTATTGAAATTTTCAGGACAATCTAGTATCATTCAACAAACTAACGGTGATTTGGAAATGTATCTTGGTTCTTGGAAAATGGAATTTCAACAAGCGTATGCCTATCAAGTTAATAATGGTGAACCAATGCTAGTAAATTGGTTTCCACTTTGGGTGCATGATGGCAATGGTTTGGTATCATTAACCACAGGCGCATATAATGCTAATTTACCTTTAATTATTGAAATGGGTGGCCCAGGGCAAGCAGCACCACAAGGCTCAGCTGTACCTCCGTATTGGGGTACTTATTATGGCGGAATGGGTATGGATCAAAACAAAGATTTTGATACTGATTTGGATGGAAATTTCTATACCCTGACCAATGTAAAAGGGAGTGGAGCTACTTTCCCCGCATATAATGGGGTTTCTTTCCCAAATAATTTAAGCTTTAATATGATGGTGTCTAAATTTGATGCCAGTGAATCACAAGTGTTTGCCACCTATTTCGGAGGAACACAAGATGATAAAGGCATGGCATTAGAATTTCAAATAGTGCCAGATGCTCCGGGCAATGTTTTTATTGGAGGATATACGGAAAGTAATAATTTGCAATACGGTCAAATTGCATCTACCTTTAACCAAGCCAAACAGCAAGGAATAGATGGGTTACTATTAAAGTTTAACGCCTCGTTAGGAATATTAAAATGGGGGTCATATTTTGGAGGAAACGGCTCTGAATTTATTATGGATATACGTGCCAACGACAAGAAAATGTATTTAGTTGGAGTGACCTCATCTACCGATGCGGGTAACTGTACTGGAAGTATAAGTGGCATGCCGCTATGTAATAAGTCAGGTACGGGTTTTTATCAAACTAGCAACCAAGGTAAAAGAGAAGGGTTTATTGCGGAATTAAATGTACAACCCTTAGCTAAAATTTCGCTTGAATGGGCTACTTTTTTTGGTGGAGATCAAAACGACAGAGCGTATGCCATAGAGATTTATAGTGATGCAGCTACACAAGATACTGTAATCTATGTAGCAGGAACAACTAATACCGCTAAGGTTCAAAATAATTTCACCTCTCCGGCAAGTGCTAACAGTAATGGTAGTTTTCCGTTGGCTAACCCACAAGGTGGGGCATATTTTCAATCTGTTTTGGGCGCTACTTTAAATTCGAGCAATTATGATGGATTTGTGACTAAATTTAATAGTCAACACCAATTGGTTTGGTCTAGTTTTTATGGAGGCGATGACTATGATAATTTTGGAGATATTGCCATAAATGCCAATGGAGTTTATGTGGTAGGAAGTACCCAATCAAAAACCGATAATTCAGGTAGCTGTAGCGCTAATTTAAACGGTAATATTCCAAAATGTGCTACCATGCCAAATGCATACTTGGCTTCAAACCAGGGTTTACGTGATATTCTAATAACGCAATTTAGTTTTAACGGAGTTTTAAATTGGTCAACTTGTTATGGTGGTATTGATCAAGAAGCACCATTAGGTTTGGTAAACTGTGTAACAGACAATGACAACAATATCTATCTCACTTCCAATTCGCTATATAAAAATGCGGCACCAGTTAATATGAGTACATTAAACCCAGGAGGTGCATATTACCAATATGACAATACTCATATCACCGATGGTGGACAAGGTACGGACAACATTTTACTCATGTTTAATGATAATAATAGTAGATTATGGGCGACCTATTTTGGTGGAGGTTGCGGAGGTTGCTCCGATACCATGGGGAATGAATATGCTGAAGCATTGACCGTTTTTCATTCGGAATGGATATATTTTGGTGGTTTTACCCATAGTTTATTCACTCCAAGACACCAACCATGGGCTGGTGCATATTTTGACAATCAGCAAGGCTCTTTTGGAAACACCGTAAGAGCAGAAGATGGTTACATTGCAAAGGTAAATGTAACCAATTTGGCAATGTTTTTAAATGAATTGACCAATAACGGAAGTGTTGATTATTTGAAAGGATATCCAAATCCTGCAGTAAACGAGGTAAATATAAACATGCCTTTTTCTAGTACAGAATCCGTTAACGTTATAATTTATAATAACTTGGGGCAAGAAACAAAACGTTTTACTACTTTTACGCAAGGGGGTAATTTAAAATTGGATATTGAATCCATAAATACTGGAATCTATTTTATGAAAATAGAAACCAAATCGAATAAAATCACAAAAAACTATGTGTACTCATTTATTAAGCAATAAGTGGATTAAACTGGCGCTGTTTATCAGTGCCAGTTTCTTACTATTTCAGCAAGTACTATTTGCCCAAAAATGGGAAGGGTTAGGTATTGGAGATATAGGGTTGGCTTATTTCAACCATTTATCGGTTGATACGGCTCAGGATAAATTGGTATTAGGTGGCACCTATTTTTTAGTACAAGTAAATGGCGTTTCATCTTCGTCTGTTTTAAAATGGACCCCTGAAAATGGGGTGGAAATTCTATCTCCACACAACCCATCGGTTATAGGCGTGTCAACTATTCATGACGTGTTGTTCACGCACGATTCGATGATTGTAGTAGGTGATTTTGCAATAGGCATTTATAAAAATGGGCAATGGGTCTATAATTATGCCAATCAGGACTATAGTTTTGTAGAAATAATTCCGTATAAAAACCACTATTTGGTGGCAACGGGATATGGTTATTTTTATCCATTAAATAAACCTCCATTATTATTAGAATGGGATGGAGATAGCACATTTACCGAGTTTAATGATATTACCCAGAACACCTATTATTCAAATGGTGTATTCGCATTAAGTTTATACCAAAATAATCTTTACGTTGGCGGAAATGGACGGTCGTCTTCGGGTAGCTTGATGAATGGAATTATGATGTGGGATGGTATGAACTGGCAAGAAAGTGGCGGTGGTATTACAAATGTATCAAATTTAGGAGGGGTAAATGATATGATAGAATATGATGGAGATTTGTACATAGGAGGTATGTTTTATCAAAACAATCATAGTAAAGAAAACTTAATAGCCCGTTGGGATGGTAAGAATTGGAAAAGTGTAGGCGGAGGTTTTGGGTGGGGCTTGGGCCCTGGTTCGGAAACCATTGATGTAATGGCTGTTCACGGTGGGTATTTATATGTAGCTGGTCAATTTCAAACTCCAGGAGGCATACCTGCAAATTCGGTAGCCCGATGGGACGGTCATCAATGGTGTGGATGCGGCTCTACCTTTGATGGTCAAATTACGGCCATGACTTTTTATCGTGATACATTATATGTAGGTGGTGGTTTTAATCATATAGATGGAGATAGTATTGCAAAAATAGCTCGATTTATTGGCTCAGATTTTGCCGATACTTGTGGTTCTACCACGGTAGGAATAAAAACCATAGAAACCGAAAAGACCAAAATCGTAGGTTTTCCCAACCCTGCCCAAAACGAAATAAACCTTTTATTACCTAACTTAAAAAATCAAAAAATTGAAATTTATATTCGTAATAGTGTAGGGCAATTGGTTTTTCAAAAAGCAGAGAACATATTGAATAATAAATTAACGCTCAGCATATCTTCTCTTTCTAATGGCGTGTATTTTGGCGAAATTATAACTCTTAATAAAAACTATGTGTACTCATTTATTAAGCAATAATCCGTAAATTCTCATTTATGGATAATTAATTTTTCCGCATTCTAAGGGCATACGCTATAATGGCAGCGATGACTATTAGGGTGGAAATAAATTGAGAATTAGAGTACCAACCATCTAGTAAGAAGCCGCGAGCTTCATCGCCTCTAAACTCTTCTATAATAGACCTTCCGGTAGAATAAAGAATAAGATAAAGTAGGAACATTTGCCCTTCAAATTTTTGCCTGGTTTTCGCAAATGTGAGGATTCCAAAAATGGAAGCTAACATAAACGAACTGTACAATTGGGTAGGATGAAGGGGTGTATTCAATGGCTCCGCCATGCTCAGGGGGTCGGTAAATACGACTGCAAAAGGTCCATGACTTTCGATACCGTGGCAACAACCGGCCATAAAACAACCTAAGCGGCCAAAAAAGTGAACGATTAGCGCCACAAATCCGATTAAATCCAAAAATTTCCAAGCCGATAATTTGTGTTTTTTAATAAACCAAAACACAAATCCCATAGAGAATATGAGCGAGCCATAAAACACAAATCCTGAGTTACTTATTAGTTCTTTTGGGTTGGATAAATAAAAGTTAGGATTTTCAAAAATCATGAAGAATTTACCGCCTACTACCGACATAATAATTAAACCCAGAAGTAGCGATTGAGAATTCTCTTCCGATAGACCAAAATCACGGTAGGCATTGGTTTTTAAGTACCAAAAAGCCATTAATACACCCATTAAAATTAGGGCTCCATAGGAATAAATGGCAATTTCATCGGGTAAAAAACCGTGTAAAAACGATGGTGTGTGGAAATGGAATAACTCTGGATGCATGCAGCGAAATTAATTTATTTTCTTCTTAAATAAGAGAATAAAAAGATTAACATTTTTGTGGGTGATTAACTAAATTTGGAGGTAAAAGGTTCAACGCAAATATTTAAGTTTGTAAGACCAAAAGAGAATAATATAAATGAATGCAATTGATATAATGAAGGAGCAGGCCTCAAGGCCAGACCAAATTTTTATGATTGTGTTTTTTGTAACCTTTATTCTGGGAGAAATTATTATTTCTTCTTTTCGTTCGGTAAAATTATACGCCACCAAAGATACCTTAAACAACTTGTTTTTAGGTGTTTTAACCTTTGCTTCGGTTGCTGCGGTGAAAGGGGGAGTGTATATTATGTTTGATTTTTTGTACGCTCATCGTATAGTTGAATTGGATAAAACCAGCGGATTTAATTTGGCGGTGTATTGGTTAGTTTTATTGCTGATTAATGATTTCATGTTCTATATCTTTCATTGGATAGCACATAAAAGCCGCTTTTTCTGGGCCTTGCACGTGGCACATCATAATTCTACCGAGTATAACTTTACGGTTTCTATACGCGGGTTATTTTTACTTCAAGTGTTTAAGTTTCCTCTTTGGGGCATTATGCCGTTGTTGGGTTTTGAGCCAATGGATGTGTTTTTCATGGATTCTATCGTTTACTTCTACCAATTTTGGGTTCATACCAAGTTGATAGGTCGATTAGGAATTTTAGAAGAATTTATGCAAACACCTATGAATCATGCGGTTCATCATAGCGTAAAACCCGAATACCTGAATAAAAACTTAGGTGGAATTTTTATTATTTGGGATAGACTTTTTGGTACATTCATAAAAACGGATGAAGAAATTGAGTTTGGAATTCCAAACAATATTGATTCTGAAAGTCCTTGGGTTATTGCGATGCACGAGTTTATTAGCATTTGGAGAGAAGTCCAAAAGCCGGGGCTATCTTTGGCAAAAAGATTTGCGATTGTTTTTGGGGATTTACCGTTTAGAAAATATTAATGGATATAAAAGGACTAATTAAAACGATTACCGAACCTTTTGTGCGAACCTACCAAAATTGGCGACATGAAAAGGTAGTCACGTATTCATATAATGACCTGACGGTTAATATTCTTCCAGGTGTATTTTCTCCGGTTATCCATTACAGTACTGGATTTTTTTTAGATTATATTAAAAACCTTGATTTAACCAATAAAACGGTTTTGGAATTGGGTTGTGGCTCAGGAATAATATCGGTTATATCAGAATCTAAAGGGGGAATTGTAACAGCCTCAGATGTCAATGAGGTTGCCATAACGGAGTTAACCGCTCGCGTAAGAGATGAGAACTTAAACGTAATTGTGGTGTATTCTGATTTATTTGAAAACCTACATTTTCATTTTGATTATATATTTATTAATCCGCCTACTTTATGCAAAACACCTAAAAGCATAAACGATAAATCAACAATGGCGGGGGAGAGTTTTGAGTATTTTGATAGGCTTTTTGCACAATTAAAAGTAAGAACCCTTCGCGAAACGGAGGTTTTGATGATTTTACCCGAAGAAGCTGAATTGTTTTCGGTTAACCGTAGAGCAAAAAGTCACCACTTAAAGTTAAAGACACAAAAGGTAATGAGTGCAGGACTCAACAGGGCAGTGGTTTATCGGGTTGTAGCACACGATTAATTTATTGAATCTAAATCTCAAAGAGAGTCTGTCTACAAAGGAAAAACCTGATTGGTCATTTGCAGAGAGGCGTTGAATGCATCCATATTAATGTCGATATCAATTTTTTTACGATTGAAGTAACTCACTAAATGCTCCGTAGGCATATTCCCAGTTAAATCATCTTTGGCCATTGGGCAGCCTCCGTACCCCTTTAGAGCGCCATCAAAACGTTCACAATTTGACAAAACAGCAGCGTGAACTTTTTCCTCCCAAGTATCAGGAGTAGTATGCAAATGGGCTCCAAACTCTACATTTGGCAATTCTGGAACCAAGGAATCAAATAAATACTGAATGGTTTTAGGTTCCGCAACACCAATAGTATCGGATAAGGAAATGATTTCCACCCCTAATTCGTTGTGCAATTTATGCGCCCATTCCAACACGATATCTGCATCCCAAGGGTCGTTATAGGGATTTCCAAAAGCCATGGAAATATAAACTACCAGTTCTTTTTGTTTTATTACGCAACAATTCAAAATATCTTCAGCCCGATGAAATGAATCTTCAATAGAGCTATTAATATTTCGTTTTTGAAATGTTTCGGAAATAGAAAACGGAAAGCCTAAATAACTAATTTGCTCAAATTCACCCGCTTGACGAGCACCACGTTCATTACCCACAATGGTAAGTAGTTTGGTGCTAGTGTTTTCTAAATCTATTCTATTTAAGACTTCTGCGGTGTCGCGCATTTGTGGAATAGCAGTAGGAGAAACGAAACTTCCCATATCTAAGGTGTCAAAACCAACCTGAAGTAATTGGTTGATATAGCTTACTTTTTTATCGGTTTCAATAAAATCATGCAAGCCTTGCATGGCATCTCGTGGACATTCAATAATCTTCATGCTGCGAATTTAGTAGGTAAAATTAGAAAATAGTCCATTATTCAACAATTTTCCAAATTCCTTCAAATGTATATCCCCGCAATAAATCAGCAGTTTTCATTCGTTTTTTTCCGGGTATTTGTAACTCTTCAATGGCAAGCCAATTTGTAGCAGTAGCAATTTTAAAATACCCTTTTCCATCCGTTTCTATCGCACCAATTTCGGTGGCTATATCAGTCGATACGGATGTTTGATAAATCTTGATTATCAATGATTTTTCGCCATTAGATATCTCGGTCCAAGCTGCTGGATATGGACTTAAACCTCGCACAAAATTATGGACGCCTACCGCTTCAGAATGCCAATTTATTTTGCATGTATCTTTGAAAATTTTTGGAGCACTTCGAAGGTTTTCATCTGCCAATTGTGGGAGATATTGTGGATTTCCAGATGCAATTTTAGCTAAAGATTCAATGAGTGCTTGCGCTCCTAATTCCATAAGCTTGTCATGCATGGTTTCAGCATTATCGTTAGGCAAAATAGGAATGGTTTTTCGTAAAAGAATGTCGCCTGTATCTATTTCGTGTTTCAGCTTAAAAACGGTAACTCCTGTTTCTTGGTCGCCATTAATAATAGCCCAATTTATAGGTGCTGCTCCACGATACTGAGGTAGGAGAGAGCCGTGTACATTTACGGTGCCCAAAGGGGGCATATTCCACACCATTTCTGGTAGCATTCTAAAAGCTACAACCACAAATAAATCGGCATTCAATGCGCTTAATTCTTGAATGAATTCAGGATTTTTTAATCTTTCTGGTTGCAGTACCGGTAACTTATTTTCGACTGCATAATTCTTTACAGCCGAACCAGTTAATTTTCTACCACGTCCCATTTTCTTATCAGGCATAGTAATTACACCCACCACTTGGTGGTTGGATAAATGAATGGCTTTAAGGCTTTCAACCGCAAAATCAGGTGTTCCTAGAAATACTATTTTTAATGATTTCATGAAAATTAATTAATACCCTAACCAAAAGATTTTTATCAAAACAACTTTTGGCAGGTATGAAATAACAATGGTAAGCACGGACGATTAGTCCATTCTTTTTAAATATTTATATAGCTCATTATCGGTGTTTAAAACCACGGATGTTTTTCCACTAAACGTGTTTTCAAAGGTTTCCATCGATTTTAAAAATGCGTATAAAGATTTAGCTTGGCCCGATTTATTATAGGCGGCTGCATACACTGCAGCAGCTTTTCCATCGGCATCCCCTTTAATTTCTTCAGCGGTACGGAAGGCAACAGATTGAATTTCTTTTAAATCACGTTCTTTCTGACCATTGATTCGGGAAGCTTCTCCTTGACCCTCACTTCGAAATTTGTCGGCAATTCGGAAACGCTCACTTTTCATTCTTTCAAATACTTGATTTTGTACTTCTTGCACATAATTGATTCGTTTAAATCTAAAATCAAGAATTACAATTCCTAAATCAGCTGTTTGAATATTGGCTTCGGCTAAAATTTGTTTTTGAATTTCCGCTCTACCCACTATAATCTCAGCCAAAGAATCGAGTAAGTTACTATCGGCCGACATGGGGGTTCTGTTGCTAGAACGTACTGCTTCTTCAATGTTGTTTTTAGCGATAAAGTTACGGGTGGCACCGTCCAAAATATCATCTAATCTAGATTGTGCTCCACGTTCATTGGTTAACCGTTTGAAAAACTGGAGCGGGTCGGTAATTTGCCAACGCGCATAGGTATCTACGTAGATAAATTTCTTGTCTTTCGTAGTAATTTGATTCGGCTCGCCATCCCATTCCATGTATCTTTTTTCAAAGAAATTGGCGGTTTGCACAAATGGCATTTTGAAATGAAACCCAGGGTCTAATACGGGTTCGCCTACCGGACGACCAAATTGGGTAACAATAACTTGTTCTTTTTCTTGTACAATATATGTACTCTGCATAATCAGGAAAATAAAGATGATGCCTATTACGATGAATAATGTTGATTTAACCTTCATTAGTTTGATTTTTGAGTTTTTTGTAATTGCATTTGTAGGAGTGGGAGCACATTTCCTTTTTGGTCGGTAATTATCACGTTTCCAATTTGAGGAATTACATTCGACATGGTTTCCAAATATATTCTTCGTTTGGTTACCTCAGGCGCTTTCACATATTCGGTATAAATAGCATTAAAACGAGCCACTTCACCCAAAGCCATATTCACCCGTTCGGTGGCATAACCTTCTGCTTTTTGAATGGTTTCTTCCGCTTGCCCACTTGCTCTAGGAATAACTTTGTTGTATTCTGATTTGGCTTGATTTATAAGGGTTTCCTTTTCTTGTTGGGCTTCATTTACCGCATTAAATGCTTGTTTTACTGGTTCCGGAGGATTCACATCTTGCAATACTACTTGGTCAATTTTTATTCCCATGTGGTATTCTCTACAAATTTCTTGAATTAATCCTTCTAACTTGCCGCCAATTTCAGCCCGCCCCACGGTCAATACTTCGTTTACCGTTCTGTTACCCACAATTTGGCGCATAGCCGACTCAGAAATAGCTCGGAGTGTTAATTCGGGGTTTCTTACCTTAAACAGATAGTTGTACGCATTATCAATTCGATATTGAACAACCCATTCTACACTGGCCAAATTTAAATCTCCGGTGAGCATTAATGATTCTTCTCGCTCTGCTTTAGAACGTCTGTATTCTGATTTTACGTCCGCATTGGTAGTTCTAAATCCGAATTCCAATTTTTGTTGATTTTCTACCGGTACTTTGTACACCGTTTCGGTGAATGGTATTTTGAAATTTAAACCTGGCTCAACGGTTCTGGTGTATTTCCCAAATCGGGTGATTACACCTACTTCCTCAGGGTCAATTTGAAAAAAAGAACTAAATGCCAAAACCATTACCAACCCAATTAGAATTAGATTTCGAACATTTGGAATCAATTTTTCCATTTTTTGTTGCATCTCTTCGGGGTCAAACTGAAATTCTGCCATTTTACTTGTTTTTAGTGAATACTTATGGATGCCAAAAATAGGAGTAGAAGGGAAGCACCGGAAGGTTTATTGTAGGAAAGTATTAACAAATTATCACTCCAAAAACTAACTTCTTGGATGGAATTGAAGAATGGTATCTAACAGGTCGTCCTGATTCAAATGCGTATAAATTTCTGTGGTGGTTATAGATTCATGTCCAAGCATATCTTGAATTGCACGTAAATCAGCTCCTCTTTGAATTAGTTCGGTTGCAAATGAATGGCGCAGAGTATGCGGACTCACTGTTTTATGAATTCCTGCTTTTTCTACTAGTTGTTTAATGATGGTAAAAATCATGACCCGAGTGAGTTGTTTCCCTCTTCGATTTAGAAAAAGAAAATCTTCTTGGCCTTTTTGAATTGGAACATGAATCCTAATCTCATTTAGGTAGAGTAAAATATGTTTTTTCGCCATTCCGCCTAAAGGTACCAGTCGTTGTTTATCTCCCTTACCTGTTACGCGAAGAAAATCATCGTCAAAGAAAATATTGGATATTTTGAGATTAACCAACTCACTTACCCGTAAACCACAGCCGTATAACACTTCAATTATTGCAACGTTTCGCTCTCCCTCGGGTTTACTTCGGTCTATTTCGCCCAAGATTTGTTCTACCTCTTCATTGCTCAAAACATCGGGTAGTTTTCTTCCCACGCGGGCTGTTTCTATCAATTCGGTAGGATTTGAATCCATAATATCTTCTAGCAACAAATACTTGTAAAAAGACTTTATTCCGGATAAAATTCGATTTTGAGAAGTGATAGCTAATCCCAAACCGGTGATATAGGTTAAAAAACTTCGAATATGCTGAGTGGTTACCTTTTCGGGCGTTACAGTTGGTGCTTCCATTTCCATAAATTGCGATAGTTTATGGATATCCTCCATATAACCCGCAATGGTATTGGGCGATAACGACCGCTCAATTTTGAGGTACGAACTAAATTCTGTTATGTAGCTTTTCCATTTGTTCATGGGTACTATTAATGTTGTACAACTACTTTAACGGTTTTACTCGTATAGGTATTTGAATCCCAGTGCAAAAAATATAGTCCGGTGGGCAATTTACTGGTGTTGATTAGGGTAATTGTGTTTTGAACGGAAACCATTTTCATAAGTTCACCTTGGAGATTATAAAGTTTTAAAAACCCTGAAGTAACCGGAATTTGAATATTTATGTGGTCGTTACCTGGGTTAGGGAATACGTGAATACCCAACTCCTTATTCAAACTACTTATTCCGGTAGTTGTATTATACTCAATGAGATAGAATAGGGTATTGGTGTGGTTTACATCATTCCACTGCCCAGCCACACCAAGGGGCCAATCGGTAAAAGCCAAACCTAATGCATCTTGTCCGCCAAAATCATCGGGTTCGTTTCCCCAGTTATTGTATAAACCACCCACCGCATTTCCGGTTTTTGTTCCTTGCCAAAATTGTACGGAATGGGCATCATTATTTCCATCCCAAACCCATTTTCCTTCTGTCGCCAAATCGTTTCCACCTATCCATAGGTAAGACGCGCCACCGCCATCGGGAGCTACGGTGCTACTGGCAGAAATACCTGCTCGATTTACGTAATAAAAAATGCTGTCCTGCTCCTGTTGACTATTGATTTCGGCTAAAAATCCACCGCGCGTTAATGCACAATTCGCGGCATCCACCCAATTCAGATTCTCTTTTATAATTTCATAATTATCACCATTATATGTAAAAGCGTAAATATTATTGGAATCAGTCACACATTGCGAATGGGCAACATAGGGAGCAGATAATGTACATAAGCTCAAAAAAATGGTGCGAAAATGATTTTTCATGCAATTGGTATTAATTATTTATGAAAATAGTGAAAGAAATTTATGAAGGATTCAATTAATGTAGTGTTCCTATTATCAATATTTTAACATAAATAATTCACCCCTTAATGAAACCTTTAACTGCCCAAATTCGTACTTTATTTTAGACCGTAAATACATTACGGTGGCGGAATTTAGGTTTGCTTCAAAATTAAGAGATATGAACGCACAACTATTAGAGACTTTCAAAAACAATTTCACAGTTTCATTGTTAAAAACTACCGAAACTGAACCGAAACAATTTCCAATTGCAACCGAAGTAGTGGGCTTGTCCTTATTTCAAATGCCTGCCATCTATCATCACATAAATAGTGGTGAAGAGCTTTCGCTTTATTACAACTATGGCGCTACAAATGCCCAACAAGCGGTAGAAGTTTTTTACAAAAAATTCAAGTTGGGTCACTTACCTAATGCCACAGCTCAATTGATAGAAAAAGTAATGATGCATGGATTTGATTTAAAAGTGAAAGTAACGCATATAATTAAACGTAAATATTTACCAATAAGCGGTTTAAGTATTCAAATTAATGAGAATAATTTATAAACGATTTTAAAAATTAGAACGATGAATTTATTTGGAAAAATAGTGAAACAGTCCCGTCAGAAATCTAAACCGAGCTCAGTTTCAGCATCTACTTGGGCCAATGCAGTGAACTGGAATATAGAAGCTTGGAGATGTTATTTAGCGGGTCAGAATTGGGTGCACACGATAGAAATTTGTTGCCCGGAGCAGTATTATATGTTGGTGAACGAAAAGGGAGAATTTATTCTTTCAAATTCAAATCTTATCACGTTTCAAGATAATTTGGCAAATAGAGAATGGGCCAACCGGTTAAAAATTCAAATTGCCGAAATGCGTAGCAAAGGCGAATGGAATGAAGCCATTGAATGGAGTAAATTATTGGTTAAATTAACCAAAGATTCTATTTTAAATCCAAACGAAAGGGCATTGATTCAACAAAAACATACCGTGAAAGGTCATCGTTTAATACGAATTAATGCCGCTGCTTAGGCGTGTGTATTTTGTAAATCCATGTTTTAACGCGATTTAGTAATAGTGTTTAAATTTCTTATTCCTTTTTAAGAAAAGTCGTAAAGGGAAATAAATGAGGATGCTTGTTAGCGTAATGATAAGCGCATTTGTCAATAAAAAAAGCTGATTTTCAAAACTATGCGAGTTAAGTCTGTTTTCTGAATTGATTTCCCAGTAACTTAATAATACCCCTAAAAACCCGCCAAACATTCCTAGAAACAAATAGGAATACGGAAGTACGTGTAATCTGTATCGACTGGTAAACCAAATTCGCATGCGATTATTGAAAATAATTCCAAGCGTAAAAAGAACTAAACCCGCCAAGCCTACAAAAGGCAAGTAAGAAAGTAATTCCATCTGAATGTTTAATTGATTCTGCATTATTTGTTCATTGCTTTTATTGAGATAAATGTCTCAATCAATGAACTATACGAGATTGCTTTTGAAAAGTTTCAATCTATCAAAAAAAAGTAGTTAAGTGCGGTTTGGAAGTCCTTAATCCTTGAAATACGGAGTGCTTAAGCTACCGATTTATTCAGAAATCGACTAAGGATAGTAAATAGCAAAGTCACCCCAATTCTAAATGGAATGGCAAGCACCGTTTTTTCTAAATAGAGTCCGCCCGAGTGCATATACACACGAAAAGCAATGTAAGTAAGAATTAGAATGGAAACCGAAATGCTTAAAAGTGGGGTGGTCCATTTTTTTGAAAACCAAAATCCGTAAACAGCAGATATGTATATGAAGCTACAAATAAAATTAGCCCAAACCACAAAGGGCACAAAATTTCCTTGTGCTTGCCGAATTCCAAAAACATCAAATATGATTGCGCCACTCAAATAAAAAGTAAGCATACCAAACAGGAGTAGAAAGATAGCGGTAATTTTACGGAATGCTGGTTTCATTTAAAATTATTTTGTCTCAAAATTAGTCCATTTGGTAATTGAAAAACTGGGCAAATTAATTCTATTTAGGAATTTGAACGGCATCTTTTTTCCATTCTAAATATCCCCAAACAGCCATTAAAATATACACTCCATACAAAAATGAGTAAAAGTAAATTCCTTTGTAGATATAAATTATCGAAGCAATAATATCTACCGCTAACCAGTAGTACCAATTCTCAATTTTTTTGCGTGTGGTAAGCCACATCCCGGTTACGCTTAAAATGGAGGTAGTAGCATCCCAATATGGAACTGAGGCAGGGGCTAAACCCTCAAAAAAGTACGGTATGTTTTGTAAAAATAATCCAAAAACCAATACGCCAACCCCGGTAATTAATGCAATAATTACATTGGTGTTAAATGAATAATGGGTAACTTTTAACTCTTGCTTTTTATCGCCCTTGCGCCAGTAATACCAACCATAAACGTTTAATACTAAGAAGAAAACATGAAGAATAAAGTCGCCATATAATTGGATACGCCAAAAAATAACAAACGAGATAAAAACATAGATTATTCCTGCGGGCCAAGTCAGAATGTTTTGTTTAATCAAAAACCAAACAGCTAGCAATCCAAAAACCAATCCAGCTAATTCTAGCTGGTCGATGTGCAATGCGTAATCAATAATTTGTTGCCACATGAAAGAATGAGTTTAAAGTGCCAAATATAGGATTTGAATCGCTTTTTTGACCTACCTAGGATTCGCTAATTAATGGAAATAAATAGGGTGATACGTATGCATAATTGGTGTAGCTAAATAATTGAAAAACAATTTAATGACTAACAACAATGCTTCCGTATTTGCGCGCTTTGGACTGGCTTGTAATAAGGATGAAAGGGTAAATACCTGAACGTAATGGAGTCACATCCATTTGAAACTCATCCGTTGAAGTTTTTAATTCGAATAATGAAGTGCCTAAATAGTTAAAGACTTTTAAGGTGTGCACGGCATTTAACGGATTCGAAAAATAGATGTGCGTTTGGCTATTTGAAGGGTTGGGTTGAATGCTTACATCCTCATTTTTTAAATCGCGAATAGTAACAGTAAGTACATCGCTAAAACCTATTCCACCTAATTCTATTTTATACAAACTAAGCGTATTAAAAATGGGATGCGCATCCGTAAACACATACTGAACGGCTTCGGAAGTACTGCCGCAAATGCCCGGAATATCACCAATTAATTGAAAGTTACTATCGCTTTCAGACCGATAAATATTAATTCCAGCACAGGTACTTCCCGAACGAATAACGATGGTTAACGTCACTTGCCCATTTGTAACTAACGCATTGAAACGGTCTAAAATCAACTGGTCTTGTGCCAAAATAGGAGTGCTTATGGCTCCCATCATTAAAACAAGAAGAATGGAAATTAGCTTTTTCAAAACTTAGATTTGACTGGATGACGTAATTTGAAATACAATAGGGTAAATGTAGCTTTAAAAAAGAGTTTAAATTGGTAGCTAACCGACATTCAACCCGAATTTGAGAAGTACCGAATAGATTAGTATTCCACTTTCCAAATTTCGAAATAAATCTGGGAAGAATCAATTTGATGAATTTGGGTTAAAGAATCAAATTGGTTTCGGTCCATGCAAAGGGCATGTTTTTGATTCCAAGGAGAAGAGGGGTACGCCCTATTTTTTTCTACTTCGAAGCACGTAAAGGAAATCGATTTTTTTTGAGCAGGAAGGGCGGTTAGAAATTCTAATTGACCTCGGCCGTATTCGTTCAAAGCATCCGTTATGTCTCTATTTCCATGAAAAACCTTGAAATCATACGCTCCCGTATGGGGTATATAACCGATGCCATTTGGGCTAATTTTTACGCTGGTTTCGGTGTGGTAGGAAGGAAATAAATAGACCATTCCGTTGTAATTTTCTGGAACATGGATTTCTAACGTTGGTTTATAATCTGCAATAAGGTGCTGCCCAATGATAAGGGTGAAAATGATACTCGAAAGAAAATAAAAAATAGGAAATCGATAGGAAATGTAATTTCTTTTGAATGCCGTAATTACAAAAGTGAACAGCCCTGTTAATCCTAGAATAAATGGAATTAGAATGAGTTCAATTCGGTAAAAAGAGCTGTGGTAATAGCCTAAATAGGAATAGATTAGTGTTAATGAAATACAAATCATCAATAATATGCTAGTGCCTATTTTTTTCCGTTCCATTGCCTACTAATATTCCAAATTTGTTGGATTGATTTGGGAGCAAGATACCATAAAAAATGGCGCAATAAAAGTGGGGGAGATGGTGAGTAAGTTGAACCCTTTGGACATAAAAAAAAAGCTAAACTGAAAATTCAATTTAGCTTTTTGAGTTCAATTAAATTACTCTAAATTATAATTTAGAGTAAAGCAAGAAGACTTAATTACAAACTGGCTAAAGCAGCATCGTAATTAGGTTCTTCAATGGTTTCGGCTACTTGCTCGGTGTAGATTACTTTCCCTTCTGGGTTAAGAATCACCACACTTCTTGAGTTTAAACCTGCTAATGGTCCATCTACGATGTTTAAGCCGTAATCCTTTCCAAACTGTCCGGTATTAAAATCAGAAAGCATGAATACGTTTTCGATTCCTTCCGCACCACAAAATCTAGATTGAGCGAACGGTAAATCTCTAGATATACATAAAACGCTCGTGTTTTCAAGATTGGCGGCAGCCTTGTTAAAATTTCTAACCGATGCTGCACATGTTCCGGTATCAATACTTGGGAATATGTTTAGCACTAAGTTTTTTCCTTTAAAGTCGCTTAATGATTTCACAGATAAATCATTGGCCACCATTTTAAAGTCCTTGGCAATGCTACCTACTTTAGGTAATTCGCCACCAGTATTTATTGGATTTCCTTTTAATGTGATTTTTGACATGTTATTTGTTTTTTGTGTTAATCGAATGCTTATTTATTCAAATAATTAATTTTTCATTGGTCTTAAAACGATTATTCCAAAGTATAATAAAAGGATGTAAGTTATTTATAACCTAGTACTACCCTCAAGTTTAGTTGAGATTTTGTTGCCCTATGAAGGATGTTTTAAGAAAGAACTAAATTAAAGTTTTATTGTAATTTAAATGCAGTTAAAAGACTTTGTTTTTAGTTAAATCTAAATGTGCATTTCTTCATTTTAGGAGCACTTTATCATGGGGGACACTCCAAATGTATTGGCTATTTTTGAGCCTTAAATTTAGTTAGATGCGTGTGTTCTCAAATTGGATAATAGGCTTGTTTTCGGTAGCCATTTTGGGTTGTAGTTCTCCTAAAAAGGAAGCTATAACTATTGCTGCCGCTGCCAATATGCAGTTTGCTCTAAAAGAGTTGACGCTCGCCTTCACAGAGGAAACAGGAGTAAAGTGTGATGTGATTTTAGGTTCATCTGCCAAAATGAATGCTCAAATAAAAGAGGGAGCTCCTTATGATATATTTATTTCTGCGGACATGGCTTTTCCACAAAATTTGTATAAATCAGGGTTTACAATAAACAAACCCAAAGTGTATGCGTACGGAAACTTGGTGTTATGGTCATTTCAAAAAGAAATCACACCTTCTTTAGAAATTCTTACGGAATCCAGTATTAAACATATAGCAATTGCAAATCCTAAAACAGCTCCCTACGGAATTGCCGCAGCCGAAGTTTTACAAGCTAAAAACTTGAATGCAACCATTGCTTCTAAATTGGTGTTTGGCGAAAATGTGGGACAAACCAATCAATTTATCATTACCGGAGCAGCTGAAGTAGGAATTACGGCAAAATCGGTGGTGATGTCGCCAATAATGAAAGGAAAAGGTCTTTGGATGGATATTCCAAATACGTTATACGCTCCCATTTCTCAGGGTATTGTATTACTTCATACCGATGCAAAGCGGGCAGAGAATGCTCAGAAATTTTACGATTTTATGTTTACCGATAAGGCAAAATTAATCCTGGTAAAATATGGGTATAAAGTCCCATAATTGACTTCTATTAATGTTATTTTGCAGCTTTAAAAATGGATTGATTTGGATTGGACACCACTTTTTATAACATTACGTTTAGCGTTGGTAACTACGGTTATTCTGGTTGTGGTTTCCATACCGATTGCGCATTGGTTGGCTTTTACAAAATCTAAATTGAAGCCATTTATCGAAACCTTGGTAAGTATGCCCTTGGTGCTTCCTCCAACCGTTTTGGGATTTTATTTACTGGTAGCATTTAGCCCATCCAGCGCTTTTGGCGGCTGGTTAGAAACCACATTTGGATTACGGCTTATTTTCTCCTTTCAAGGGTTAGTGGTGGCTTCGTTGATTTACAGTTTGCCATTTATGGTGCATCCTTTACAATCGGGGTTTACTCAAATCCCAGGGTCCATCATTGATGCTTCCTATGTTTTAGGGAAATCCAAATTAGTGACGCTTCAAAAAGTGTTACTACCTAATATTCAGCCCGCAATTCTTACAGGGATTGTACTCACATTTGCACATACCATAGGAGAGTTTGGGGTGGTTTTAATGATTGGAGGCAATATTCCTGGGCAGACTAAAGTGGCATCTATTGCCATTTATGACGAAGTAGAATCATTAAATTATGCAGGAGCCAATTCGTATTCTTTGGTGCTTTTTAGCTTGGCCTTTGTTATTTTATTAAGTGTGTATTTGATAAACGGTCGTGGCATTAAATCTTTGTGGAAATGATAACGATTGATATCCAGAAAACATTTTCACAAAATGGTCGAGCGCATAAAATGCAATTTGAATTGCATATCGCCAAGGGAGAATTTGTGACCATTATTGGCGAATCAGGAGAGGGAAAAACCTCTCTCTTACGAATGATAGCTGGGCTTTTGAATCCCGATAATGGACAGATTAAAGTTAACAATGACCTTTGGTTTTGTACTTCTTATCCTACAAACAAAGCTCCTCAAAAACGTAAAGTAGGATTCGTATTTCAAGATTACGCCTTGTTTCCAAACATGACCGTGAAAGAAAATTTATTGTTTGCTATAACGCATGAAAACGATGAGCTAATTTTAGACGAAGTGATGGAAACCATGGAGTTGGGCGATTTGCAACATCGAAAACCCAATACTTTGTCGGGAGGGCAGCAACAACGAGTAGCCTTGGCTAGAGCGTTAGTACAGAAACCCAAAATCTTATTGTTGGATGAGCCCCTTTCTGCCGTGGATTTCACGATGCGCAACCGGCTTCAAAATTATTTGCTAAAAGCACATAAAAAATATCAATTAACCACCATAATGGTGAGCCATGATATTAGTCAAACCATAAAAATGTCGGACCGTGTTTTTGCGATGAAAAATGGCGCTATCCAGAAAATGGGAACTCCCGTTGACGTATTTGCAAACAGTGATAGCGCTGATAATTCTATGTTGAAAGGAGAAATTATTGAAATAGATAAATCTAATCCAAATTGGCGGGTAACCGTTCTTATAGGAAGTCAAACGGTTCAAGTTACTTATCCAAAACAAGAGGCTGTCCATTTAAAAATAGGGGATGAGCTGTGGCTTAATGTGTCTATCCAGCAATAGATGATTTCCACTCATACTAATCTTTCCTAGCATTATTTATTTTGTATTAAATTGCGCTTAAATACTATTTTAGTAGGAATATAAGTAGATGGAGTCCAGAACCCATTAAAAAAAACGGAGCGAAACCGAAAAGCTTTATGAGTAGGAAAAGTAAAAAATGTATAGAATGGATTCACAAAGAGTAGATATGTTTATCATGACTAATGCCAAATATTTTGAATCGCACCATATTGCGCAAATAAGAGACCGTTTATTGGCCCTTGAGGATGATAAATGGATTATGATTCAAACCTTACAATTTAAGGATCCAACCACCATGTTGATTGTTTCCTTATTAGCTGGAGGCCTTGGGATTGACCGTTTTATGATTGGCGACACGGGTTTAGGTGTGGGTAAACTACTTACTTGTGGTGGTCTTGGAGTATGGGCTCTTATTGATTTATTTCTAATTATGGGAGCTACCCGTGAGAAAAACATGGAGAGTTTACAACAGTTTATTTACTAAATCTAATTGACCAGAAAAAAGCTATATACGCTTTTAGCGGTGGCCTGTTTAGGTGGTTACATCTATGTGGGTAATACAATTTTTAACGTTCATAATCCGGATGGTTTTGGCGTTTGTATTATTAAAGAAGCTACAGGTTTTCCCTGTCCTTCTTGCGGGTCCACTCGCTCTGTTTTGGCTATTTTAGATGGCCATTTTCTGGAAGCAGTATATTGGAATCCTATTGGGGTTGTATTATCCTTAATATTGACAATTACCCCATTTTGGCTTCTTTTCGATGTGATTAAACATCAGGATTCTTTATTGAAATTCTATACTAAAATAGAAAATCTACTTCGACAAAAAGCGGTTGCGATTCCGGCTATCGCTTTGGTTTTGGCCAACTGGATTTGGAATTATTACAAAGGTTTATGACAACAACAACTCCTTTTATTTACCGTCCAAGTGAACATGAATGCGAAAATGCTTCCAATAGTTATTTAATGTCCTTGATTGCCGTAATTGCAGGTTTACCGTTCCCAATTGTGAATTTAATAGCTACCTTTTTCTTTTATATAGCGAATAGGAAGGGTACATATTTTGTGCGTTGGCATATTACCCAGGCGTTGCTATCGCAGGCATCCTTTTTAGTGTTTAATAGCTATGGTTTTTGGTGGACAATTTCCATCATTTTTACAGATGAATCTATCTCTAATTCATGGATTTCATACATGATTACTATTTTGATTTTTAACATATTAGAGTTTATTGTAACCATTTATACCGCTATAAAAACGAGAAAAGGTATTCATGTGAAATGGTGGCTGTATGGAGATGTAACCGACTTACTAGTAAAACCTTAAATGATGGAAAAAATCGTACTTAAAGGATTGGTATTCCTCGGCTTATTTTTCGGTGTGTATTTCAGTTTACAGCAAATCGATTGGATGAATCTTTTTCATATCCAACAAACCACCGAATCTAATGAACAGAAAATAGGGGAGTTAATTTGGAAATCTTACAGCCAATCAGAAACGCTCGTTTATGATTCGTTGGTTACAGATGCCATAGATAGCCTGCTGCAAGCGGTATGTGAATCAAATGACATGGATGCATCAAAAATAAAATTGCATATCATTCAAAATCCGGAGGTGAACGCATTTGCTTTACCCAATTCACATTTGATTATTTACACTGGGTTAATTACAGAATGCGAAAATGAAACCGAACTATGTGGGGTAATGGCGCACGAATTGGCTCACATGGAGCTAGATCATGTGATGAAAAAAATGGTCAAAGAAATTGGCTTGGCCACACTTGTTTCCATGACCGCAGGAAATGGCGCAGGACAGGTCGTGATTTCATCTATAAAGCATTTAACCTCTTCGGCTTACGATAGAAATTTGGAAAAAGAAGCCGATATTAAAGCGGTGGATTATTTAGTGAATGCACATTTAGATCCAGAACAATTTGCCAATTTCATGTTTAGGTTGGGAGACAAGGAAAATGAGGCCGATAAATACCTGCAATGGGTCAATACCCACCCCAATTCCAGCGAAAGAGCAGCGTATATCATTACGTATAATTTGACCAAACCCCATGGAAGTTTCGAACTGGTTTTGAGTGAGACTACCTGGGAGGAGATGCAATTTATTTCTGGGTACTAGAGGTTAGGAAATTAGATTTGTTAGCGTAATAGCTTATAGATTAATATTGTATGATTTAGAGATAAACGCTATTAGATGGTTGTTTGTAGCAAATTGACGCTCCCGTAAAAAGTGTTGGATAATATGTAATTAGTGTTGAATCACCCTACCTTAGTACGCTACTTTTGTATCGTTAAATATTACGTATGTCTACCGAAATTTTAAAATTAGCATCTGTTAGTGAACTGCACAAAGCGCTGCACATTGCACCGCCAAAGCATCCGTTAATAAGTATAGTGTATGTAGCCGATATTGATTTCATGGAAGAAATGATTGGTCAACGCATTTCTGCGAACTTGTACACCATTGCTTTAAAAGGCGGCCATTGCGGAATGCAATACGGACGAAACCATTACGACTTTGAAGAAGGCGTGTTGATGTTTACGAGTCCTAATCAGGTGGTGGCAGCCACAGAGAAACCACCGGAAAATAAAGAAGGTTGGATGCTGTTTTTTCATCCAGATTTGATTCGCAAATTTCCTTTAGGTACCGATATTGAGAATTATTCGTTTTTCAGTTATGAAGCCAATGAAGCGCTTCATTTATCGGATGATGAAAAGAAAATACTCAACGATTGCATTCACAATATTGAGGGAGAATACGCTCAACGAATAGATGATTACAGTCAAAAGGTAATGGTATCAAATATTGATTTGCTGCTTAGCTATTGCGCTCGGTTTTACCACCGCCAATTCAATACCCGTTCTAACGAAAACTCCGAAATTGTATCGCAAGTTGAAGGTTATTTAAAGGCCTATTTTGAATCGGGTCAGTTGGCTGAATATGGAGTGCCATCCGTACAATACTTTGCAGAAAAAGTACACCTCTCACAAAATTACTTGAGTGATGTCCTTAAAAAAGAAACAGGCAGAAGTGCCAAAGACCATATCAATGATTTTCTGATAAAGAAAGCCAAAACGATGTTGGTGAACTCAGAAGATTCAGTGAGTGAAATTGCCTACGCTTTAGGGTTTAATTACCCGCATTATTTTAGTAGAATGTTCAAGACAAAAACGGGTGTAAGCCCTAATAAATATAGAGAACTTAATTAATAGGTTATGAAAGTAATAGTTACCGGAGCTACCGGAATGATTGGTAAAGGAGTATTATTAGAATGTTTAGACCACAAGGATATTACCGAAGTATTATTTGTAGGCCGTAGAAGTTTAGAAATGAATCACCCCAAATTGAAAGAGTTGCTACACAGTGATTTCTCTGAATTTGAATCGGTAAAAAATCAACTTATGGGCTATGATGCGTGTTACCATTGCATGGGAGTGAGTTCGGCCAATATGGATGAAGAAACTTACACCAAATTGACTTATCAATTCACTATGGCGTTAATGAAGGTATTATATGCCAATAATCCACAAATGACCATTACGTACGTTTCGGGTCAAGGAACAGACTCCACCGAGAAAGGAAAAATCATGTGGGCCAGAGTAAAAGGAAAGACAGAAAACGATATTTTAAAATTGGGATTCAAGCAAGCTTTTGCTTACCGACCGGGAGCAATCATTCCTAAAAGAGGAGTAGAGCCTAGCGATAAATTATATAAGTTTTTAGTGAAAAATTTAACGTGGTTATTGAAAGGAATTAAAATGGTGGCCCCAAATTCTGTTGTTGACACGCAGCAAATAGGATTATCAATGATTCACGCCACCCAGAGAGGTTACAGCCAGCACATTATCAACCCAAAAGACATTTTAGCATTAGCTAAATAATAAACAGATTTTAAACGAATTAATATGAATATAGATAAATCAAAACCAGTTTTATTGACTGGAGCTACAGGATATTTAGCAGGAAGAATTGCTGAACGATTATTAAAAGATGGACTGACGATTCACGCACCCATTCGAAATCCGGATAGTAAAGAAAAAACCCAATACCTAGATGCACTTGCAAGTAAATCTAAAGGCGAAATAAAGTATTTCAAAGCAGATTTGTTAACGCAAGGTTCGTATGATGAAGCAATGAAAGGCTGTGAATTAGTGATTCATACCGCATCTCCATTTACCATTCAAGTAAAAGATGCACAAAAAGATTTAGTGGACCCAGCATTAAAGGGTACAGAAAATGTGTTGCAAAGTGTGAATCGTACAGAAACCGTAAAACGAGTGGTTTTGACCAGTAGTTGTGCATCCATTTACGGAGATAGTAAAGATTTATTAGATTTCCCTAATAATACACTTACCGAAAAGCAATGGAATACGACTTCTTCTTTGACCAACAATCCGTATAGTTATTCCAAAACCTTAGCAGAAAAGAAAGCGTGGGAAATCAGTAAAGCCCAGTCTAAATGGGACTTGGTAGTCATTAACCCTTCGTTTATTTTAGGTCCGGGTATTAATCCATTTGGTACTTCAGAAAGTTTCAATATTATGAAGCAAATGGGTGATGGTACAATGAAAATGGGAGCCGCCAACATTGCTATTGGGTGTGTGGATGTGCGTGATGTAGCGGAGGCACATTACCGAGCTGGTTTTACCCCAGAAGCAAATGGCAGGAATATTATTTCGGCCGAGAATCAAACGTTTTTAGGGTTAGCACAAATGCTTCAAGATAAATTTGGAGATTATCCCTTGCCTCAAAAAAATCTACCTAAATGGTTGGTTTGGTTGATGGGTCCATTGGGTGGAATTCCGCGTAATTTCATCAGCAATAACGTAAATTACCCATGGAAAGCGGATAATTCAAAAGCCGTTAAAGAGTTGGGAATGAAGTACCGACCAATAACACAAACAATGAACGAATTTTTTGGTCAGTTGGTGGATAATGGAGTGTTTAAGAAATAGATTCAAACTGAATTAAGAGTAAAAAGGCTAGTGTGAACTAGCCTTTTTTTATGCCTAAGTTTTTGTCGTTTATGGAATTGGACTGCTAAAAATGGGACTTGATTTTACCGGGAATTTCAAAACCCCATATACATATATAGATTTTAGCGAAATCTATACATAAGGAAAGGGTTATGTATAGAAAATCGAATAATCTATACACATGGCCGCTTTTTATACTACTTTGTCCCTTGGAATGCTCAATTGGGATTCTTTTACTGAAATCAAAAAAATTGCAACTTTGAAATATATATACATTCTTCTAATTATTGCTGTTTCATCTTGTTCTGAACCTACCTACAGAATAGATTACGGAGAAACCGACTTTTGTTCAAGCATTCATCGAAATGATTCTGTTTCCTTATCTCAAGCATTGAAAACTGTGGCTGATTCTATGAAGACCAAAACAGGAGCTTTTGTACTGGAAGACGGTGGAATGGCTATGGTAACGCGGGCTTGGTTGAGCGAATACGCAGAAAAATCAATTGATATTCAGTATTTTATTTTCTCTACCGATAATGTGGGGTTAATTGCTTGCGATTATTTGGTGAGAGCTGCCGACCGAGGCGTAAAGGTTCGAATTATCATAGATGATATTATGGTAGACGCGGATTTGGAAGATATTTTAACATTGAATTCGCACGAGAATATCACCATCAAAATCTACAACCCTGGAGTGAATTTGGGAAAGAATTTATACAACAAAGTTTCCAAATTCGTGACTGATTTTAGGTCGGCTAACCAACGCATGCACAACAAAACATTTATTGTAGATAAACAGGTGGTTATTACCGGAGGAAGAAATATTGCAGATGAGTATTTTGATTATGACCATGAATTTAATTTTAGAGATAGAGATGTTTTGTTATTGGGAGAAGTAACCAAGGATGTAAATACTTCTTTTAACCAATTCTGGAATAGTGATTTAAGTGTGACAATTGGTGAGCTGAACGATGAGCATACGGTAAATGGAAGTGATACTTTACGATTCGAGAAATTGCATGAGTATGCCTGTAATCCAGACAATTTTTGGCCACAGGTCCGTACTCGGATTGAGAATTTGCCAAATACATTTAATTACCTGGTGGAAGAAGGCGGTTTAATTTGGGTAGATAGTATTTCATTTATTTCAGACGTTCCCGGTAAAAATGATGGTGAAAATGGATTAGGCGGTGGTGGAATCACTACCAATACATTAATTGATTTAGTGAAAAATGCCAAAACGTCCATCGATATTCAAACTCCCTATTTAATAACCTCACAGTTGAGTCAAGGCTTGTTTAGAGAGGCTGTGAAACGCGGTGTTAAAGTGCGAATTTTAACCAACAGTCTTTCCTCTACCGACAATTTGGAGGCATTTAGTAGTTACCAAAGTTCTCGGGAAGACCTTCTGGAAACCGGAGTCAAGATTTTTGAATTTAGACCCGATGCTGCGGTGCGGAAAGAAATTATGTCGGGTGCTTTGCAGAAAGTAATGGATTTTACGCCCACATTCGGACTTCATGCCAAGTCGATGGTGGTAGACGGGCAAATAACCGTGATTGGAACTTTTAATTTAGACCCGCGAAGCGCAAACTTGAATACAGAATGTATCACAGTAATAAACTCAAGAGGGATAGCCGCTGAAGTGCTAAGAGAAATGGAGGAGGAGTTTAAACCAGCGAACGCTTGGGAAACCACATTAGATTTCAACCCAGATTCAAAAGTTGGGAAAATAAAAAGATTGAAAACTTGGACGCGTAGGCTAATTCCTGATGATATTTTGTAGAATGATAAAGGTCTAATCTATTGGGTGATGACTAAAAGTCGGATGTCCGATTTCGGTTATTTTCAAACTACAAATTTTATAGCCAATCCGTATATTTACTTTTTATATTAATTACTACTTTTCATGAACTTCAATCCAGAAATACATCACAGACGCTCTATTCGTTTAAAAGGATATGACTACGCTAGCGAAGGATTATATTTTATCACAATATGCGTTCGAAACCATTTAGAATTATTGGGAGAGATAATAAATGAAGAAATGATTCTCAATGAATTTGGGGAAATAGCCCAAGAAGAATGGGCTGCCACTCCAAACATCAGAGAAAATATCACATTAGGAGAATTTCAAATAATGCCAAATCATATACATGGCATTATTCAAATAAATTTCTCGAAAGGAAACCCGGAGGATATCGGAAAATTCAAATCGCCATCTCAAACAATAGGCGCAATAATCCGCGGATTCAAAGGAGCCGCCACAAAGAGGATTAAAAATCTAATTAGAGAGAATAGGGATAAGATTAATTATCGAAGCACGGGCGAATCGCAATTCGCCCCAATTAAACTAGGCTCAGGGCAAACTTCAGGCGAATCGCAATTCGCCCCAATTAAACCAGACTCGGGGCAAACTTCGGGCGAATCGCAATTCGCCCCAACGGATATCGCCCTAACCGAAAATCTCGACCTATCAAAATCTATCTGGCAGCGAGACTATTACGAAATAATTATCCGCGATTCACGGGCATATAATAATATATCCAATTACATAATTAACAATCCTAAAAAATGGGCAGAAGACAAATTCTATAAAACGAATAAAAGGAAATAGAGAATCTAATTTCAATCGCCCATAAAACCCAACAAAATCCTATTTTTGCAGCCGATTAAAACACAGCATTTATAATGGAAATTTCAAGTAAGTACGCACCCGTAGAGGTAGAGAAAAAATGGTATCAAACATGGATGGACAAAGGTTACTTTAGTTCAAAACCAGATGAAAGAGAGCCATTTACAATAGTCATCCCGCCTCCAAACGTGACGGGAGTGCTACACATGGGACACATGCTGAATAATACCATTCAAGATGTTTTGATTCGGAAAGCGCGTATGAATGGCAAAAATGCGTGTTGGGTTCCTGGAACGGACCATGCATCTATCGCTACGGAAGCCAAAGTAGTAGCTAAGTTGAAAGAGGAAGGTATTAATAAAAATGATTTAACCCGTGAAGAATTTTTAGAGCATGCTTGGAAGTGGACGCACAAACATGGCGGAATTATTTTAGAGCAGTTAAAGAAACTTGGTGCTTCTTGTGATTGGGACCGTACGGCCTTTACCATGGATGAAATTCGCTCTGAATCGGTAACAAAAGTATTTGTTGATTTACATAATAAAGGATTGATTTACCGTGGTTACCGAATGGTAAACTGGGACCCAGAAGCGCAAACTACCGTAAGTGATGAAGAAGTAATTCACAAAGAACTCAACGGTAAATTGTATTACATGAAGTACATGATTGAAGGCTCGGAAGAGTTTTTGACCGTTGCAACCACTCGTCCTGAAACTATTTTTGGTGATACAGCGGTGTGCGTGAATCCTAGTGACGAACGATACACCCATTTGCACGGAAAGAACGTAATTGTTCCCGTATCCGGTAAGGTGGTCCCTGTAATTACAGATGACTACGTTGATATAGAATTCGGAACGGGAGCTTTGAAAATCACACCAGCACACGATATTCATGATAAAGAAATAGGCGATAAAAATGGTTTAGAAACCATTGATTCGTTAAACGATGATGGTACGCTAAACGCATACGGAATGCACTACGCAGGTAAAGACCGATTCGTAGTTCGTAAAGAAATTGCTAAAGAAATGGATTCGCTTGGGCTTTTGCTTAAAGTAGAAGATTACACTAATAAAGTTGGAACTTCGGAAAGAACAGGAGCCGTTATTGAACCAAAAATTTCGGTTCAATGGTTTTTGAAAATGGAAGAGTTAGCTAAACCAGCCTTAGATATCGTGATGAATGACGAAGTAGCTTTAATTCCTTCGAAATTCAAAAACACGTATCGCCATTGGATGGAGAATGTACGTGATTGGAATATTTCTCGTCAATTGTGGTGGGGACATCAAATCCCTGCATTCTTTTACGGAAAAGGAATTCATGATTTTGTAGTAGCTGCTACCATTGAAGAAGCGTTACCATTGGCAGTAGAGGCTACCGGAAATGCAGATTTAAAAATCAACGATTTGACACAAGATGCCGATGCTATGGATACATGGTTTTCATCTTGGTTATGGCCAATTTCGGTTTTTGATGGTATCCGTAATCCTGAAAACGAAGAGATTAAATATTACTATCCAACTAATGTATTGGTAACGGCTCCTGAGATTTTATTTTTCTGGGTAGCTCGGATGATTATTGCTGGTAATGAATACCAAGGGGCAAAACCATTTAGCGATGTGTATTTGACTGGAATTGTGCGTGATAAGCAAGGTCGTAAGATGAGTAAATCGTTAGGAAACTCACCCGACCCAATTGAGTTGATTGAAAAATATGGTGCTGATGGCGTTCGTGTAGGGATGTTATTAACCTCTCCTGCAGGAAACGATTTACCATTTGACGAAGGTTTATGTGAGCAAGGTCGAAACTTCTCAAACAAGGTTTGGAATGCGCTTCGTTTAGTAAAAGGATGGGAGGAAGATTCCAGTATACCGCAACCAGAATCGGCTGTTTTGGCTAATGAATGGATGCAATCTAGAGTAGCCGAGGCTATGGTAGAAATGGAAGATAGTTACAGTAAATTCCGTTTATCAGAAGCATTGATGACTACCTACAAATTGGTTTGGGATGATTTCTGTGGTTCTTATTTAGAGATGATTAAACCGGCATATCAAAAACCAATTGACGCTAAAACTTTGGAAGAAGCTATCGTTAATTTTGAGAATATCATCAAGTTAATGCATCCATTTACTCCTTTTATTTCAGAAGAGATTTGGAGTTTATTACGCGATAGAGAAGAGGGAAATCATATCATCATTTCATCTTGGCCAGAATCAAAAGCCATTAATCAAGAGGTGTTAGACCTATTCAATGCTACCAGTAATGTGGTTACGGAAGTACGTACCTTTAGATTAAGTAAAGGTATTCCGATGAAGGACACTATCAAGTTGATGGTAAGTGCCAAATCAGGCGTAAGTACTAAGTTTGATTCGGTTTTAATCAAATTATTGAACTTGAGTGAAGTTACCGTTGTGGATGAAAAACCGGAAGGCGTTTTCACTTTTGTAGCCAATAATGCAGAGTATTACATTCCAGTAGAAGGAATGATTGATGTAGCTGCTGAAACTGCAAAAATTCAAGAAGAATTGAAATACACCCGAGGATTCATGATTTCGGTGGGTAAAAAACTAAGCAACGAACGTTTTGTAAATAATGCACCAGAACAAGTAGTAGCAAACGAGAAAAAGAAACTAGCCGATGCTGAAGCTAAAATCAAAATTTTAGAAGAGCAATTGGCTAATTTGAAATAGCATTTTTAAAATGAAATGGAGAGCGTAATTCTGTAAAGGGTTACGCTTTTTTATGAAAATTGAATTGATTCGAAAAAAATTAATATGCTTCACCGCATACTTACCAGTATGATTTAGCTACCGCGAGT